>Ga0105054_10001701_pt1 | contig 36083 bp, 34 predicted proteins | sample BON02_FD_78091 | JGI IMG/M metagenome (GOLD analysis project Ga0105054, IMG submission 78091) | Freshwater microbial communities from Lake Bonney liftoff mats and glacier meltwater in Antarctica - BON-02 (megahit assembly) | ecosystem: Environmental > Aquatic > Freshwater > Ice > Glacier...
CGGACAAGGAATGAATTCAGGATTTGAAGATTGTACTGTTTTTGATGAAATGTTAGAGGCAGCAAATGGTAATTGGGACGGTTTATTTGATAATTACTCTAAAGTTCGTATTAAAGATGGAAACGCAATTATCGATCTCTCGTTAATGAATTACATTGAAATGCGTGATTTAACAGGTAATAAAGATTTCTTGTTACGTAAAAAAATTGAAGCTAAATTCAGTAATTTATATCCTGATAAGTGGATACCGATGTATTCTCAAACTACGTTTAGTCATATTCCCTATTCCCAAGTTATCGCTAATGGAAAAGAACAAGATGTTTTAATGGCTGAGGTGATGAAAATCCCAAACATACATGAAAACTGGGACACGCAAGAAGTAATGGACAAAATGTTAACTTTAATTAATTAGACATTAGACAAGAAGATATTAGACCGTTTCACTCAAAGACTGATGTGGTGGGTTTATTGTTTAAGTCTAAATATCTGAAATCTAGAAGAATGGAAAAACTACAAAACTTTATAGACGGAGTATACAGAGCACCAATCGGTGGTACTTACATAGATAATTACGAGCCTGCTACAGGAAATGTATATAGTTTGATTCCTGATTCGGATGAAAGGGATGTGGAATTAGCGGTTGAAGCTGCTGAAAAAGCATTTCCGATTTGGTCTAAAATGACGACTGAGGAAAGAAGTAAAATTTTGGTGCGACTTTCTGAAGGTATTGAGCGCAGAATGGACGAATTCGTTCAAGCTGAATCTAAAGATAATGGAAAACCGGTTTCATTAGCAGCTCACGTTGATATTCCACGTTCTGTTTCAAATTTTCATTTTTTCGCAACAGCAATCACCCATTTTTCTTCCGAATCACATTATATGGAAGGAGAAGGAATCAATTATACATTGCGTAAACCAATTGGAATCGTTGGCTGTATTTCTCCTTGGAATTTGCCGTTGTATTTGTTCTCTTGGAAAATCGCTCCAGCTTTGGCTGCCGGAAATTGCGTAATCGCAAAACCTTCTGAAGTAACTCCTTATACCGCTTATTTATTAGGTAAAGTGGCGGAAGAAGCAGGAATGCCTCAAGGCGTATTAAATATCTTGCACGGTTTAGGCCATAAAGTGGGTGATGCGATTGTAAAACATAAAAAAATAAAAGCAATTTCATTTACAGGTGGTTCAAAAACAGGTGAATACTTGGCTCGAACTGCTGCGCCAATGTTCAAGAAATTATCGCTTGAATTGGGTGGTAAAAATCCTGTAATCATTTTCGCTGATTGTGATTTTGACGATATGTTAAGTACAACAATTCGTTCTTCATTTGCAAATCAAGGTCAGATTTGTTTGTGTGGTTCCAGAATTTTCATTGAGCGTTCGATTTACGAAAAATTTAAAAATGCGTTTGTAGACAAAGTAAACAGAGCAATTGTATCACATCCTACTGATCCTAAAGCAAATATGGGAGCATTGGTTTCATTGCCTCATATTGAAAAAGTTTTGTCGTATGTTGAATTAGCGAAGGAAGAAGGCGGAACTGTTTTAACAGGTGGCGTTCGAGTGCAATTAGAAGCACCCTATGAAAATGGCTATTATATGCGTCCAACAGTGATTGAAGGATTGGCTTATGATTGCAGAACCAACCAAGAAGAAATTTTTGGTCCAGTTGTTACCATTACACCTTTCGATACAGAAGAAGTAGTGTTGATGATGGCAAATTCTACAGAATTCGGACTTCAAACAACACTATGGACATCTGATTTAAAAAGAGCGCACCGTTTAGCAGATCAAGCAGAATCGGGAATCGTTTGGATTAATTCGTGGATGGTAAGAGACTTGAGAACTCCATTTGGAGGAATGAAATCATCAGGTGTAGGAAGAGAAGGTGGCTTAGAAGCATTGCGCTTCTTTACCGAACCAAAAAATGTATTTGTGAAATATTAAGAATCACGTTCATCTGACATATTAGATTGCTCAGGAATTATTGCTTTATAAAAAGGTAGTGTTTTGAAAACACTACCTACCATCTCCATCAAATAAATTTCCTAATCCTCCCAAAATACTCCCTTCTTCTTTACGGCCACCCGTTCCGAATGAAAGAATACGAGAAGCTAAACGAGAAATAGGCAACGTTTGTAACCAAACCTGTCCCGGACCTTGAAGCGTAGCAAAGAAAACTCCTTCCCCTCCAAAAATCATATTTTTCACTCCTCCAACATATTTAATATCGTAATTTATTTCTTGTGTATAAGCAACGATACAACCAGTATCCACTCGCAGCATTTCTCCAGGTTTTAGATTTTTACGAATAATATGACCGCCGGCGTGACAAAAAGCCATTCCATCACCTTCCAATTTTTGCATGATAAAACCCTCACCACCAAAAAGTCCAGTACCTAATTTTCGTTGAAATTCAATTCCGACCGAAACCCCTTTTGCAGCACATAAAAAGGCGTCTTTTTGACAAATAATTTTCCCGCCAAAATCACTTAAGTCAAGAGGAATAATCTTTCCAGGATAAGGTGAAGCAAAAGCAACTTTAGCCTTTCCATAAGTTGTATGCGTATAAGCTGTCATAAACATACTTTCACCAGTTAACAATCTTTTTCCTGCGCCAAAAAGTTTATCCATAAAACCAGAACCTTGTTTTGCTGAACCATCACCGAAAATAGTTTGCATTTCAATGCCATCATCCATGTACATAAAAGCGCCAGGCTCAGCTATAACAGTTTCTTGCGGGTCTAATTCTATTTCCACACATTGCATTTCATTACCAATAATTTCGTAGTCTATTTCGTGATTCGTTTTCATAAATTTAAATTGTAAATATTGAGGAACGAAGTTATTTTATTTAATGAAATCAAACAAAAAATCATCGCGAAAAAATGTTAAAATTTTTAGCTCCATTATATTGTTGATTAATAATTCTAATTTTTAGAAGATTCGTAGTTTTTAGCTTCCTTTAATTTACTATTTTTACGTCGTGAAATACAGTAAGGAAAAATGAATTTTCCTACTTAATAATTTTTAGAATATGAAATTTGGCGTAGTTACCTTTCCTGGTTCAAATTGTGATGAGGACATGGTGTATGTATTGGAAAACATTATGGGTCAGCAAGTTGAGAAATTATGGCACAAAGACACAGACTTAAAAGGTGTTGATTTTGTGGTGCTTCCTGGAGGATTTTCTTATGGAGATTACTTACGATCTGGAGCTATCGCTAAACTTTCTCCGATTATGGGTGAAGTGATTAAACATGCAAACAAAGGAGGTTATGTTATGGGAATTTGTAATGGATTTCAAATTTTAACAGAATCAGGATTGTTGGATGGAGCACTTTTGCACAACAATCAACAAAAATTTATTTGTAAAAATACATTTATCAAACCAGTATCTTCTTCAACAGTAATCACTCAAGGGTTAGATTTCAAAAAATCGTATAAAATTCCAATCGCTCACGGTGAAGGAAGATTTTATGCACCAGAAGACATATTGAAAAAAATTCAAGATAACGATCAAATTATTTTCAATTATTGTGCTGAAGATGGCTCTGTTAATGACGAATCTAATCCAAATGGATCGTTATTAAACATTGCAGGTATTACAAATGCAGGTAAAAATGTATTTGGAATGATGCCTCACCCAGAAAGAGCTGCAGATCATTTACTTTCGAACGAAGACGGAAAAGAAATTTTCGAATCTTTATTGAAATTTTGTTAATTTTCGAGGAACCGAAATACACTTTTGACTTTTAAAATAAAAACATAAAATGAGAGTATTACTTTTAGGATCAGGTGGTAGAGAGCATGCATTTGCATGGAAAATGGCTCAAAGTTCAACATTAGATGCATTATTCATCGCTCCAGGTAACGCAGGAACTCGCGCTCACGGAACAAATGTAGACATCAATACAACTGATTTCGAAGCAGTAAAAGCATTCGTTTTAGAGAAAAAAATAAACATGGTCGTTGTTGGACCAGAAGATTTATTAGTTCTTGGGATTCATGATTTCTTTTTAGCGGATAATCAACTAAGAAACATCCCTGTGATTGGTCCTGATAAAGAAGGAGCTCAATTAGAAGGAAGTAAAGATTTTTCGAAGAAATTTATGATGCGTCATAATATTCCAACAGCGAAATATGCAACATTTACAAAAGATACTTTAGAGGAAGGATATACTTTCTTAGAATCATTGAAACCTCCTTTCGTATTGAAAGCTGATGGTTTATGTGCTGGAAAAGGAGTGTTGATTTTAGACACTTTAAAAGAAGCGAAAGCTGAATTAAAAAACATGCTTGCTGATGCAAAATTCGGTGAAGCAAGCTCTCGAGTAGTAATTGAACAATTCTTAAAAGGAATTGAATTATCTGTATTTGTAATTACAGATGGCGATTCATTCAAGATTTTGCCTGAAGCGAAAGATTACAAACGTATTGGAGAAGGCGATGTGGGGTTAAACACAGGTGGAATGGGAGCTATTTCACCAGTGCCATTTGCAGATGCTACATTCAAAGAAAAAATTAAAAATCAAATTATTATTCCTACCGTAAAAGGTTTAAAATCAGAAGGGATTGTCTACAAAGGATTCATTTTCTTCGGGTTAATCAGTGTGAAAGGCGAACCGTATGTAATTGAATACAATTGCAGAATGGGAGACCCTGAAACTGAGGTTGTTATACCTCGTTTAAAATCTGATTTATTGGATTTATTTGAAGGTGTAGCTACAGGAACTTTATCAGAAAGAGATGTTTTATTTGATGATAGAAGTGCATGCACAGTGATGATGGTTTCTGGAGGTTATCCTGAAGCATTTGAAAAAGGAAAGCAAATTTATGGTTTAAATACAATCACTGATAGTTTGGTTTTTCACGCAGGAACAAGTGCAGACGGTCCGGCAGTTATGTCGAACGGAGGAAGAGTTTTATCAATTACTTCTTACGGTAAAGACTTATCAGTTGCTTTAAAAAGATCGTATGATTCTGCTGAGAAAATAGAATTTGAAAATTCATATTACAGATCAGATATAGGATTTGATGTTCTATAACTTCATCAATATTAACAACTAAAACGATAATGGACCCCGAACTGATAGTCATTATATCAACTCTTTTGTTTTCTGCATTCTTTTCTGGAATGGAGATTGCATTTTTGTCTTCAAATCGGTTAAAAGTTGAAATGGATCGTTCAAAAGGAACGATAAATGGTCGCATATTAGGAGTTTTCTACAAAAATGAATCTCATTTTATAGCTACACTCCTCATAGGAAACAATGCTTCCTTGGTTATATTTGGGATTTCAGCAGCTGCCATGTTAAACCCTGTTATTGAATCTTGGGGAATATCAAGCGAAGGATTAGTTCTTTTATGTCAAACCATTATTTCAACGCTATTAGTTCTAATTACGGCTGAGTTTTTACCAAAAGCATTGGTTCAAATTAATCCAAATGGATTTTTAAAATTCGCATCTCTTCCAATGATTATACTGCATTGGATTTTGTTTGTACCTACTCAATTTGTAATGTTCATCAGTAATGCTGTTTTGAAATTATTAAAAACCAATGGCGACACAACAGAAAAAGTATTCTCTAAGATTGATTTAGAGCATTATGTTCAAGATTTAAGCGGAAGAATCAAGGAGGAAGAAGACTTTGGGAACGAAATGCAAATTCTCCAAAATGCACTTGATTTTTCGAGTTTAAAAGCAAGAGATTGCATGATTCCTCGAACTGAAATTATTGCCATTGACGTAGAAAAAGAAATAAAAGAATTGAATCAGCTATTTATTGATCAACGTCTTTCTAAAATTTTAATTTTTAGAAATAATATCGACAATATCATTGGATATGTTCATTCATTTGAAATGTTTAAACGACCAACTTCTATCAAACAAATTATGCTTCCAATTGCCTTTGTACCGGAAGCAATTCCAGGCAAAGAATTATTAGAAATGTTTACAAAACAGTCAGGTAATATTGCTGTTGTAGTTGATGAATATGGCGGCACATCAGGCATGATTACCATTGAAGATGTGATTGAAGAGATTTTCGGGGAAATTGATGATGAACATGACGTTGAAGAGTTACTTGAAGAAAAGATTTCAGAAAAAGAATACCTCTTCTCAGGGCGTATGGATATTGATTACATCAACGAACAATACAATCTTTCATTAGTAGATTCAGGACCTTATGAAACACTTGCAGGATTAATAATTCATGCTTTAGAATCAATACCAGAAGCAGGAACAAAATTAGACTTAGAGAACTATTCACTTGTAATAGAACAAGTTAGTGATCGGAAAATTGAAGCAGTTCGACTGTTTATTAAATAATACTATCACCGATGTTTAGATATAAACTATCAGTCCTACTTTTATTTATTTTAACGCTATCTATAACTCCAGTTATTGGGCAAAAAAATGGGATAAAATTGCCGAAACATTTGAAAGAAATTTCAGGTTTAATTTTCTTAAATGATTCAGTATTAGTAGCTCACAATGATGGTGGAGACGAACCAATTCTCTATTTTTTAGATCTAAAAGGAGAAGAAATTCATCGCGTAAAAATTCAAGGCGCAACCAATGTAGATTGGGAGGATATTGCTTTTGATGGCAAGAAATACATTTACATTGGAGACATAGGAAACAATAACAATGCTCGAAAAGACATCTGTATTTACAAGATAAATGCAACTGGAATTTTAAATAAGGATTCTGTAAAGTCTGAAAAAATCAACATCAGTTATACCGAACAAATTGAATTTCCAGCAATACCTCTAAATAAACATTTTGATGCAGAAGGCTTGTCCATTTTAAATGACACCTTGTATATTTTCACAAAATGCAGAGCCTTACCTTTTGATGGTAAATGTTATGTATACAAAGTGCCAACAAAAGCAGGGAGCTATAAATTATCTAAAAACTTTGAACTATATATTGGAAAAGATGGTTGGTGGAAAGACGCAGTTACAGCAGCTGAAATTAGAGATGATAAATGCTATCTACTTACGTATAATCGGTTGATGATTTACGAAATAATTAATGGTAAATTCAAATTTTTAAAACATATATTACTTGTTCCCGTTTCTCAAAAAGAAGCTGTTGCAATCAATTCAAAAGGAACCATTTATTTAGCTGATGAACAACAAAAGTTATTAGGTGGCGGAAATTTGTATAAAATCAAAGACAAAAAAACAAATCAATTAAAAAAATAATGAATATTAAATTGACCGATTTTGAAGCCGTAATTTTTGATATGGATGGTGTTTTAATTGATTCTGAACCATTATGGAAGGTTGCAATGGAAGACGCGTTCAAATCAGTTGGATGTTCACTTACAAGAAAAGATTTTCAAAAAACAGTTGGTTTGCGTTTGGATGAAGTGATTCGATACTGGTATGAACATACTGGATGGGAGAATGCTACACCAAAACAAGTAGAAGAAAGCATTGTTCACAGAATGATTGAATTGTTAAAAGTGAATGGAAATCCTTTGGTTGGTGTTGTTGAAACATTAGAATATTTAAAATTAAGCGGCAAAAAAATTGGATTAGCGACATCATCGTATGAGGTTTTAATTGATACCGTACTTGAAACATTAAACATTCGTCATTATTTTGATTTTACTCATTCTGCTGAAAATGAGGCGTATGGTAAACCTCACCCAGCAGTCTATCTTACTGTAGCTGAAAAATTAAATATTCCTCCAACAAAATGTTTGGTAATAGAAGACTCTTTGAATGGTATTATTTCAGGAAAAGCTGCACGAATGAAGGTAGTATGCATACCCGAAAAATCCCATTCACCAGAACCAAAATTAATGGTAGCAGATTATCACTTTGAAGACATGTTGCTTTTTTTAACTGAAATTAAAGCTTAATTGATGCGCTATTTTTTACACATAGCATACAGCGGAACCAATTATAGAGGTTGGCAAATGCAGAAAGGTGGCGTTGTTAGTGTGCAAGAAATTATAGAAAAAAACTTATCTCAATTATTTAAAAAACCTGTATTTGTAGTAGGTTGTGGTAGAACAGATGCTCAAGTACACTCAAGTCAATATTTTTTGCATTTCCAACTGGAAGAAACCTGGGTTTTTGATATGGTTTTTAGATTAAACAAAATGTTACCTCCTGATATATCTGTCTTTGATGTAATTCCTGTTGAACCAAAACAACATGCACGCTTTGGCGCAACATTAAGAACCTACAATTATTTCATCCATACTTATAAAGATCCATTTTTGCGAAACATAAGTACTCTCTATACTGAAAATCAATTAGATGTAGTTGAAATGGGAAAAGCCGTTTCACTTCTGACTTCTTACCAAGATTATCATGCATTTTGTAAAACACCCAATGCACATTCAACTACATTATGTAACGTTTCAAGTGCCCAACTTTTCACAAATAAACAACAAGACAGAATTAGATTTCAAATAAAAGCAAATCGATTTTTAAGGGGCATGATACGTATTATTGTTGGGAAATTGCTACAAATAGGAGCTGGAGAAATGACTGTTGTAGAATTTGAAGAACTATTAATCACAAAGATTACACCTGCTGAATTTAATGTTGCTCATCCTCAAGGATTGTTTCTATCTGAAATAAAATATCCATTTATTGATATTGCTCCGAAATCATCTTTTTCGATTCAACAGAATGAGGAATGGATTGAAGTATAAATTATTTTTTTAATATCCAACCTTCTACACCAGCAGCACGAGATTTTTCTGAAATAGATTTGATTTCTTCTGCTGTAGAAGCACTACCAGCACTAACTCGATGATTACCAGAACTATCTTTTACCAAATATGCTTTTAAGCCTTGACTTTTAAATTTATCAATCGCTATATTTGCTGCTTTTTCAGAGGTAAAACTTCCTACGATATAATCAAAACTTTTAGATGCAACTTTAACAACAGCTACATTCGTAACCGATACATTTTTAACAACTACCTTTTTAACTTCGACCTTTTTAACTTCAACCTTTTTAACTTCTTCAATTATAGCAGGTTTTTCAGCAGAAATCTCAGGAAGTTCATCCAATAAAGGCTGCACATCGTCTCCTATAGAAATTCTTACAGGAACATACGTATCATCATCTAATGCATACGAAAAGATGTGGACATCTGAAGGAAGCGATTTAATTGAATTTTCTAACGATATAGTTACTTTTGTTGGCTTTAGAACTTTAAATTTATGTTGTGTATACTCACCTGCTAAGGCTTTATATGCAGGATTAAAATCTTTGATTGACAACACACCCGATTCCAACACATTGGTTTTCATTGGTAACCAAAATGAATAAAAACCAATAGGTAATAAAACTGCAGCAGCAACATATTTCCACAATTTCGAAGGTGATTTTTTAACTGGATGTTCAATTAAAACAAAATCTTCTTTTGAAACTACAAATGGTACTTCATAAACTAAAGGGATTGAAACCAATTTAAAAGTTGATTCAACATTTTCATCATTGATCGCAATCAGTTTTGGTGCCTCAACAGAAATGTGTTGTACAATTTTAATATCTTCTTCAGTAATAAAATGAACTTTACCTAAACCATACGATTCAAGCAAGAGATTGAAAAAACGATCTTGTTCAAAACAAATATTTTTCTCTTGGTCATAGAATAAATAACCAACTCTATCCAAAGTTACGCGTTCGCCATTACGAAGTTTTTCGTTCCAATCAGCCACACGTCCCAATACACATTGCTCGGCTGCTGGATAAAATACTTCGTTTGTTGAAGCAAATTCTGAAACCAATAAACCGTCGCTGTTTATCAATTGACGGTTAAACAAAACAGATTTTCTTGGAGGCAACATCACTCCATTTTTATAATCAATAGTTGCTGAAGATTGTTTGGCAACAAAACCTCCAAATGAAGGCACAATTACGCAATTATGACGCAATAATAAATTTCCGATTAATTCTTCAACACTATACATATCACAAAGTTATGAAATTAATACATTCAACAGTATTAATTATCTATAATATACGCAGGAACTGACGAATTGTTACAAAAAATTCAACACTTTTTCTACATCTTCAGGAACATCAATATTTGGAGTTTCAATTGTTGTTTCAATAACACGAATTGAATAACCGTAATACAACCATCTTAGTTGTTCTAAAGATTCAATTGCTTCTAATTGAGTCGGTTGCAATTCTATTAATTCCTTTAATATTTCAGATCGATAAGCATACAATCCAATGTGTCTATAAAAAGGATATATTTCGAGTGGATTACCTTTTGAATTTGCAAAATTTGGAACAGCACTTCTTGAAAAATAGAGTGCGTTATTCGCTTGATTAACAACTACTTTAATTCGATTTGGGTTATTAATATCTTCTAAAGTTATCTCTTTTATCCCCAAAGTAGCAATAGTAGTTGTTGGATCCTCGAAAGCAGCTATCAATGCTTCCAATTGTCGATAATCAACCAATGGTTCATCTCCTTGAATATTCACAATGACAGTAGCATCAGGAAAATGTGAAGCAACTTCTCCACATCGATCTGTTCCACTTGGGTGAGATTTTTTTGTCATAAGTGACTTTCCACCAAATCGTTCCACTTCAGAAACGATTCTCTCATCATCTGTAGCAACGATAATATCACTAAACAAAGTAGATTTCTTAGCACCTTCGTAGACACGCTGAATCATCGTTTTACCTTTCAAATCAATTAATGGTTTTCCTGGAAAACGGGAAGAACCAAAACGAGCTGGAATTATGCCTATTACTTTCATTTTGTATGAATTATTTCCTAAAAATATCTATAATTTTAGTGAAACGGATTGATTGATGAGATAATTTTACTTAAATTCAAGTAAAAATTAATCAAGAACACGTGCAAAACTCAAAATTAAAATACCAAATTGCGTTAACTTTACTGAAAGGAATAGGACCAATAAAAGCGAGACAACTCCTTTCAAAATTGGGTTCAATAGAGTCTATTTTCGAAGATTCATTGGTTTCAATTTGTAAAAAAACAACCATTAGTCATTCCATTTTAAAAGAAATGAACCGAGAAAAAGCATTGGAAACTGCTGAGGCGCATGTAAACTACTTTGAAAAGAAAAACATTCAAACCCATTTCTATACTGAAGACACCTATCCTAGAAGACTGAAACAATGTGCCGATGCTCCTCTCTTACTTTTTAGTGAAGGTAAAATGGATTTGAACGGCCAACGAATGGTTGCCATTGTTGGCACTCGAAATGCAACCGATTATGGCAAAACAGTTTGCGAAGAAATCGTCAAGAATTGTGTAGATAAAAACATCACAATCGTCAGCGGAATGGCTTATGGAATTGATATTTGTACCCATCAATTATGCGTGAAATATGGAATTCCAACAATTGGAGTTTTGGGACATGGATTGGATCGATTGTATCCCTCAGAACATAAAAACATAGCAACTAAAATGATTGATAACGGAGGGTTACTTACGGAATACTTACCAGGAACAAATCCAGACAGAGAAAATTTTCCGATGAGAAACCGAATTGTTGCAGGTATGTGCGACGCAACAATTGTAATCGAAAGTAAAATTGCAGGTGGTTCACTCATAACAGCTGATTTAGCAAATGATTATAGTAGAGATGTATTTGCTGTTCCAGGGAATGTAGGACAAATCCACTCAAAAGGATGCAATCTATTGATTTCTAAACAGAAGGCTCATTTAATTACAGATTGTAATGATTTTTTAACGTGGATGCAGTGGAAAGATGAAATTAAACCAAAAGCTATTCAAAGAGCACTTTTTACTGAATTTTCGATTGAAGAACAAGAGTTAATCGCCATTCTAGAAACAGAAGGCGAAATAAGTATAGATAGTTTGTCTATAAAAGCAAAAGTTTCCGTTTCTAAGGTTAGCGTGCTTTTGTTTAATTTGGAGATGTCAGGAGCAGTTAAAATGCTTCCTGGGAAAAAGTATAAATTGATTTGATAAAGAAGGGTGGAGTCCGTTTAAATCGAAAAGAGTATAAAATAAAAAAGCCGCCAAAATATGGAGGCTTTTAAAAGCTATAAAGAGTTTTGACTAGCGTCTGATTCCTGCTGAATTGAAACGTCTGTTGTCTATAACATCCGCATTTTTAAGTAAAGCACCTCTCGCCTGTCCAACAACATTTCCTTTTGTATTTGCTAACATTTGCTCACGTTCTACTGTGTAGTTTGTAGTTGAAGGAGCTTTAGTTGTTTTATCAAGTCTGATAACGTATACTCCAGACTCACCTTTCAATGGAATAGAACGAGCTCCGTTTTTCAATCCTGAGAAAATAGAACCTACTACTTCTGGCTCATTTCCAGAACCTGCAATTTGAGGATTTGCAAAAGTAACTTCTGCTTTTACCACTTGTGTGTTTCCTTTTTTAGCGCATTCGTCTAAAGACTTAGTAACCATTTGAGCAGTGAAACGTTTTACTTTTTCTTCTTTAATTAATTCTGCTAAAATTTGTTTTTCAATTTCTTCAAATGTTGGAACACCTTTCGCATGAATTGCTGATAACATTGCAATTACGTATCGGTTTTTATCTTTAATTGGTGAAGAACATAAACTTCCTACTTCAGATTCTTCATTGAATGCCAATGTAAGAATTTTGTTTTCTGCGAATGGCGTATTGAAACCATAAATAGTTGGTTTGTTTTCTTGAATTTGAATTGGTCTAGCCATGTAACCTGCTTTTGAAACAATCGTGTCAAATAATGCAACTTTTTTGTTTAAATCAGCTGTAGCATTGATTTTTGAATCTAATTTATACAATAATTTGTATACTTCATCTTCGATTGCATCTGTAGTAGATTGACTTGAAACCAACGTTTTTTGAATAACCGCTAATAATGGATATCTAATTGCTTTTCTATCTAACACTTCAATGATGTGAATACCGAAATCAGTTTTCACTTTACCGATTGTTCCAATTGGTTGATTAGCAGCAAAATCAGAGAATTCTTTCACCATCTCACCTTCAATGAAATCTTCGTAAACACCACCTTTATCTTTAGATCCTGGATCTTCAGTGTATTTCATTACGTATTCAGTGAAATTATCTTTTGTCAATAATTTAATAATACTATCTGCTTTTGTTTGAGCTGCTGCAATTTTCTTCGCTTCACCTTTAGGAGCTGAAATCAAAATGTGACGAACTTTACATAAGTTAGAATTGAAACCAATAATTTTAGAAATTCTAGTGTTTCCATTGTCATTGTATGGTCCTACAATTTGTCCAACTGAAGCTGTTTTGAAAACAGTATCCATAGAAATTGGATACGTCATTCCTGGCTTTGCTTTTGGATCACCTTCTGGTCTGAAGGCTGCAGCTTTTTGAGTTGTGAAAAATTTCACATCACTGTTCGCTAAAACGAATAAAGAATCGCTTTTCGTTGAAGAAAATTGAGTTTTAATCGTATTCAATGAATTATTAAAAACAACTGAATCTTCTTTTGAAGGGTTGATTGTTACATCAAAATATTTCACTTCACGATTGGATTGTTTGTTTTCGTATTTTTTATCCGCTTTATGTTCTTCGTAATATGCTTTCAATGCTGCATCAGAAATTTTAATTTTATCATCTGCAATTTCAGTGTATCTACGCACTACATAAGAAACACTTTTAATTTCCTTTTGCGCATTGTATTCTTGTTCTGCTTCTAATTTAGTTACATAAACACCTTGGTTCAAAATAGAAAAATATTTTTCTTGTTTTCTTTTGTTCATGTAGTACTCTTTGCTATCTGCCCAACTCTTTTGTTCTTCAGGTTTCGTTGATGCTTGCAATTTTTCAATTGTATTTTGAAGCATTTTAGCACTGAACAAACCTGTTACAGAATCCTTGAAACTACCTGCTAAGTCGGGCATTACTGTGAAACCGTCCGTACCATATAAGTAAGCGTCAAATTCCGCATCACTTACATCTAAACCTAAAGCTTCGTATTCTTTTTCAAGAATTGTTGTTTCAACTCTAAAATTGAACGCTTTATCTGAAGATGCGTCTTGGTCTTTTTGAGTATATTCTCTTTGTTGTTTTTGAAATTCAGTTCTATCTGAATTTTCAAATTTAGAAATATCATCTTGTAATTTGATCGGGTCTATTTTTTCACCAAAAACAGTTCCATAACCAATACCTTCATCAGAACTAAGAGACATTTTCTCATATCCTCCAAGAATAAAAGCCAATAATGCCAATCCAATAATGATTACTAATAATACCGATTTCTCTCTAATTTTACCTATAATAGCCATGATAATTTTTTAATTTAAGACTGCGAATATAATTACTGAAATTGATTAATGAAAGCTTAAATGAATATTAGCTCATTTTTTAACCTTTTGTTAATGTGGTTTTTACTATTTTTATTCTTAATTTCAGCAAAAAAAAAGACTAAAATGAGTGTTTTCAGAAATTATATTTTTTTGATAATCATGCTTTTAAATGGAACTACTTTCCTTTTAAGTCAGGCTGTATACAATAACTGTGCTTCTGCTTTTGAGCTTTGTCCAAACAAAACTTTCACTCTCAATAATATTAATGCGAACAAAACTTTGTGTGCTGGTTGCGAAGATGATTTTAATTTTTGTTTCTCAGCCAATTCTACTATTTGGTTGAAATTTAAAACAAATAGCATTATCGGAGATGTTGAAGTAGACTTTAAAAATCTAAATTTTGAGATTTCTCCTAATCAAAATATTCAATTACAAGCAACTATAATTTCTACATCAACTCCTTGTATTGCTAATTCTTATATTCAAATTGGAAATTGTGTTTCTACTGCTTCTTCAAATTTTTCATTAACCGCAACTGGTTTAGCTGCTAATACTGAATATTACATCATCGTTAGTGGTGATAAATCAGGTGCTGGAATTACAAAGGCTGCTGAATGTACATTTGATGTTCTTCTTTCAGGCACAGCAGTTGATAGAATCACGCCTACAATAGAGGTTGTTGCAAAATCGTATAAAGTATGTGATAATGAATTAATCACAGTATATGCATTTATGCGTAACTGTAAAGATAGCACTGTTTTTACTTGGTCTATAAACGGAAATACTGTTGCTGTTACAAAAGATTCTATTTATCAAACAGCAGATTTAAAAACAGGTGATATAGTTTCTGTCTCTAATAGTTGTTATAGATTGTGTTCTAAAACTATTTCAATTAGTACGCCTCCGTTCAAGGTAATCACTATTCCTGTTGATGCTGGTGTAGATCAAAATAGTAGTAGCGGTCAATCTGTTCAATTGAATGGTTCAACAACAGCTCCAGTTTATAGTTGGTCGCCTGACTTTGATCTATCAAACAAAAATGATTTAACAACAATGGCAACTCCCTCAAAAACAACTACTTACACATTAACTGCAATTGATAGTGGATGCGTTGTATACGACGACATGACAGTTTTAGTGAAAGAAGCTCTGGTTATTCCAACTACTTTTTCACCGAATGACGACGGAGTGAATGACATTTTTGAAATAGTAGGTATTGAAAATTATCCAAATTGTTTTCTTCAAATTTTCAATCGATTAGGGCAAGAAGTTTTTCAAAAATCTGGCTACACTTTTAGTAGAGCTTGGAAAGGAGATTATAATGGAAGTGACTTATCTTCAGGAGTTTACTTTTATTCTTTAGAGTTACGAGATTCAGAAAAACAAATTAAAAAAGGAACAATCACACTTATTAGATGAGAACTACAAAAGCCGTATTTATAACTCTAATTTGTTTGATCTTTCTATCGTTGAATGGAATTTCTCAACAGTTGCCTCACTATACGCAATGGTCGTCTCATCAATTCGCGATTAATCCGGCTCATGCGGGTATAAAAAATTGTTTGGATGCACATTTATTGTATAGAAATCAGTGGACTGGGTTTGATGGTGCACCAACCAGTGGGTTTTTAACAGTGAGTGCACCGATTGAAAGTTTAAGGAAACATGCTTATAGTCCGAGACATGGTTTTGGGGCTCGTTTAGAATACGATAACATCGGGCAATTTTCTACTAATCGCTTAAATTTAGCGTATGCAGCTCATTTTAATTTCACCCCTGACACACGACTTTCATTAGGATTATATGGTGGATTCGTGCAATTTTCCTATTCTCCAAAAAATACGGTTACTATAAAACCTGATGTTGTAATTACAAAAGAATCAAATTTCATAAAACCTGATGCCACTTTTGGAGCTTGGTGGAATGGGAAAAACTACTATTTAGGAATGGTTTTTCAAAATTTAATTACATCAAAATGGAACAATTTAGGGATAGATTCTAAATTTAGATTTCATTCTATCTTTACGGGTGGGTACCGCTATTCGATTCATGAAAAATTAACTTTTTTACCTGCATTTATTCTTAAAATCCCTCCTTCTGCTCCTATTAGTTTGGATTTAAATTTATCATTTGACTATCATAACAAAGCAGGGTTTGGGATTGGATATCGAAATACAGATGCTTTTTTATTCATGGCACATATAAAAGTTAAGCAACAGTTAACTATCAACTATTCATTCGATTATGTTTTATCTGCTATGCGTCCAAGTTTATTAGGTTCTCACGAGATTTCGTTGAATTTTTTAACATGTAAACCTTTAGATTTGAGAGCAACCAAATGCTCGTTATTTGAATAATTCTCTTACTTTTCTTGATAAAAAGTAAGAGAATTATTTATTTCTTACAAAGGAATGTTACCGTGTTTTTTTAATGGTAGAACTTCAGCTTTATTTTCCAACATTTTAAATGCTGCAATTAATTTCGCTCTTGTTTCTTCTGGCAAAATCACCTCGTCAACAATACCTCTTTCTGCAGCTCTGTATGGATTAGCAAATTTTTCTGCGTATTCAGCTTCTTTTTCTAACCATTTTGCTTGAGGATCTGCTGCTTCTGCTATTTCTTTTTTGAAGATAATTTCTGCTGCACCTTTCGCTCCCATTACGGCAATTTCAGCTGTTGGCCAAGCAAAATTCATATCAGCTCCAATATTTTTAGAGTTCATTACATCAAACGCTCCTCCATAAGCTTTACGAGTGATGACAGTAATTCTTGGAACAGTTGCTTCACAGAATGCGTACAATAATTTAGCACCGTGAGTGATAATTCCTTTCCATTCTTGATCTGTACCTGGTAAAAAACCGGGAACATCTTCAAATACCAATAAAGGAATGTTGAATGAATCACAGAAACGAACAAAACGAGCTGATTTTCTTGAAGCATCAATATCTAATACTCCAGCCATTGCAGCGGGTTGATTTGCTACAATACCCAATGTTTTACCTGCTAAACGAGCAAAGCCAACAACAATATTTTTAGCGTAATCTTCTTGTACTTCACGGAAACTATTATCATCTATCACACAATCAACTACTTTACGAATATCGTAAGGCAAGTTTGAGTTGGCTGGTAGAATTGTTTTGATTGTATTTAATTTCGCTTGATTGAATTCAAAGGTTGAAAGTGAAGGAGATAACTGATTGACATTCTGAGGCATATACGTAATTAAATCACGTACTTTTTTCAAACATTCTACATCATTTGAAGCTGTAAAATGATTCACTCCTGATTTCTCTGCGTGCGTTTTTGCTCCACCTAAATCTTCAGAAGTAACTTCTTCATGGGTAACAGTTTTCACTACGTTTGGTCCTGTTACAAACATATAAGATGTATCTTCCACCATGAAAACGAAATCTGTTAAAGCAGGAGAATAAACTGCTCCACCTGCACATGGACCCATAATCACACTTATTTGAGGAATCACACCTGAAGCTCTTGTATTTCTATAAAAAATATCTGCATAACCAGCCAATGAAACAACTCCTTCTTGAATACGTGCTCCACCAGAATCGTTTAAACCAATGATTGGAGCGCCATTTTTCATTGCTAAATCCATCACAGTACAAATTTTCTGAGCATGCGTTTCAGATAAAGATCCTCCAAGAACTGTAAAATCCTGAGAGAATACATAAACTGGTCTACCGTGAACAGTTCCGTAACCTGTTACAACTCCATCACCTGGAAAAATAGTTTTTTCTAAACCAAAATAAGTAGAACGGTGTTCAACAAACATTCCGATTTCGTTAAATGAACCTTCGTCCAATAACAAAGTAATCCGTTCACGAGCGTTTAATTTCCCTTGAGAATGTTGTTTATCAATTCTAGCTTGACCGCCACCTAATTTAGATGCCTCACGGCGGTTTATCAATTCTTGATTTTTATCCATTTAGTTACTAGTTTACCACTTAATTCAAAAAACAAAGTTACTCTTTTCTAATACAATTCCTATTTCAATTCATAACGCATTTCTTCGCCTTTTACCGTTGCTGGAATTCCATCTGTTAACCATTTTGGAGCGGGTGCTGCTTGTAGATAATGGTCGAAAAATTGGCGCATTCTGATACTTAAATCAATACGATTGGCATTCTTCATTAAGTTATGTTTATCTCCATTGTAATTCAACATCCAACATGGTTTATCTAATCGTTTCATTCCTGTGAATAATTCAATTCCTTGATACCATGGAACTGCACCATCCTCATCGTTCGACATGATTAATAGAGGAGTCTTTACTTTTGGAAGATGAAAAATGGGTGAATTTTCTATGTATAATTCTGGTGCCTCCCATAATGTTTTACCGATTCTACTTTGTTGCTTTTCGTATTGAAATTGACGGTTTAATCCTGATTCCCAACGAATTCCACCATAAGCTGAAATCATATTTGAAACTGGCGCTCCAGCCATTGCAGCTGCATAACGAGTTGTCATTGTTATCAATTGTGCTGTTTGATATCCTCCCCAACTTTGCCCTTGCAATCCCATTCGTTTAGAATCGATATTCGGATATAATTTCAAGATTTTATCTGTTCCACTCATAATGCAATCGTAAGCTGATTGTGCTGGGTGACCAATTCTATAACGAATATCTGGAACAAACACTATGTAACCAGCTGATGCATATTCTGTTGGATGTATAACTGATGCTGTTGGACGAGGAGCGTAGTGATTGTGAATCTCATCACTGTGTAATTCGTAATAATATACAATCATTGGATAGCTTTTCTCAGCATCATAATTTTCAGGTTTATACACCAGCCCTTGTAATGGTATTCCATCGTAGCTTGTCCATTCTATTTTTTCAACCGTCGACCAATTGTATTGACTTTGTTGCGGATTAGTAGTTGAAATTCGTTTTAAATTTGTGAAATCATTTTCTAAGACGTATAAATCAGGATATTCTTTTACGGAAGAACGGCGAAGAATTATTTTTTTTCCATTTTTAGAACGATTCAATGCGTTTAAATTGTAATCCATTGTGAAAACGTTTTTCAGTATGTATTTTGAAGGTTGACTAAAACTTAACTCATAGAATGATACTTGTTTAGTGGATTCATTAAACCCTTTTATTGAGCTGTTCTTGTAATCAATATAAATACTGTCATTTTCCCACAATGAAAGTGTCAAACGTGTTTTATTGGTTTTACCTTCTTCGTTTGTAATCGAAATTAATTTCCCTTCAGCAATAGAATAACTCCAAATGTCGTATTCTGATTGAAGAACTACTACATTTTCACTTTTGAACCAACCTACAACACCAATTGGCTCTCCTTCTTGTGGTTGACCGTTCATATCTTTTTCCCATTTAATGTCTTTTCTAGAGCATGTTAAACATGTTTCTTTTTTAGAAGTGATGTCAATTAAATAGTGATTACTTTCTGCTCCATTGTAATAGATGTAGTATTTACCAGAAGGGGATAGTTCGCCTCCAAAACCTACTTCTCTTTTAATTAAGTCCATTTTCCCATCTTTCAACGAAACACGGTAATGATCTTTCAAGTTGGGCGAAGTCCAGTTGTATGTTCCTTGGTATGGCTGTATGTTTTCAGCGAATAAATAGTCGCTTTGTGGTTTTTTCGGTAAATTAACCAAGATAGAATCGTTAGATAGTTGCGAAAAATAAGAATCAACTAAATGGTATACAAATAAATATGATTTCTTTTTATCTTCCTTTAATTCAAACAATTGTTGCGCTTGAAGTCGGGTATCATTGTAATTCCAAAGGTCTAATTTTACTTTTTCGTTTTCTACCAATGTATCTTTTTTCTCTTTTTTAATTCTGTCTGAAATACCAAAAAATAAGTGAGAGTCATTAATAGAAAAAACAGGAATTCTATTTTCACTTATCCCTTTATTAATTGATAATGAAGCTGTTGTAGTATCGATTAATGTTCTCCATTTTCTAGATTTTAAGTCGATGTAATTTAACTCAAATTGTTTCATTTTATTCGTGTCTTCTGTAGATAAAACAGCTAAAGCAGTTTCTGAATTATTGAATGTAATCCCCTTAAATTCAGTCTTTTTAATTGCTTCAGTTGAATAATTACCTGATTCAGTTTCAAGTAAAGAAAGCTCACATGAAACTACTTTTTTCTCTTTTTTATGACTTGTCAACACCACATATTTACCGTTTTTAGAAACAACCATTTCGGTAATATCTTTGTATTCATATTTCTTCTTTTTAAACGGGTTGAATACGACAACCATTTTTCCATCGGATTTATATTCCTCCTCTTTCTTTTTTTCTGGTTTAGCTACAAGTTCTTCTTTTACTGCTTTCTTTTTTATACAACTTAAAAATTTGTTTTTAAAGGATGTTACGTTTGAAGTAGCTTTAATTGAATCTGATTTAACTATTTGTTTTTCAACAACTTTATCTAGTTTATTTATTTCTAAAGTATAAGCAATCCAATCACTTGTTTCGGCTATTGAATAGCTTTTAATAGTTGGAATTTTAATCAATGAATCAGTTGCTAATAAATAAATTGCTAACGAATCTTTTGGCCATTTTTCTTTATCTACCTTATTTAATTCACAGTTTCTTAGTGTATCAAAACCAGCAGTAATTTGAAAAATTAAGAAACTTGAATTTCCAGAAAATTGCTGTTTGTAACCTCTTGGAAATGAGTCTAATTTGGCGGTTTTATTGTTGTAAAGATACAAATATCCGTCTCCACGATGCGGCTTAATTGTATAAGAAATAAAATTTCCATCGTTAGAAATGAGCTGTGTCTCCAGTTTTTTCCAACTGTTATAAGCTGTATGGTCGATTACTTTTTTTTGAGAATAACTAGCAAAAGCTGTTAAAAAACTAAGGATAAGAAAAATATTTTTCATGTTGAACTATTAAAATGACGTGTAAATATACCAAAAATGGTGTTCAAAATAGTTTGGAAGTAAGTTGTTTATTTATTGTCTACGACACTGTGAAACGGTTAAGAGAAAAGTAACACATAAAAAAAGAAGCACATCAAGCCGTAAAACTTTACTTATACCGGTTATTTATTCAATATAACCCAATTAAATTGCACTATTTTTTTTACTATTTTCAGCAGTATGCAATTGACGCACAGTATCCGCCCCAGCAAGCCCATCTATTTTAAGAAATAATTGATCCATAAATTTATGGATAAGCAGAAAAATTTTGCGGTAAAACTTTAGTTAAAGAAAATGATTTTTTATTTGCTTACCCTCATGACATTATGAATTAGGTTCGTTGTATTATTCAAACTTATAAAAATTAGCAATTAATGCTTTCTGATTACCTCATCACTTTTAATAAGACTTTCAAGAATTTTCAAGAAACATTCCTACTGTCGGTTATAGGAAGCCAGAATTCCGGAATAAGGAATATGTACCTCATTACAATATTGAAATGTCTATCGAGTCCTACTTTAGGGATCTTTAATAATAAATTTAATTGTATAAATAATGAGAAAAATGAAACAGAACAATTGTCATTTTATGACGCCTTTTTTTAGAAAAAACATAATTATTAAAATATATATTATTGATTAACATGTATTAATGACTTAAAAAAAATTAATTTTTAACGGACAATAGTGATAATAAATAAAACTTAATATTAAAAAGTCTTTTTCTATTGAAAAATAAAGAGGACTTTTTAATTGATACAAAACACTTATAAAATTAGTCCAATAAACTTCATCTATTTTTAAATGTATTTGGAAGAACAGTGGTGAACAGATGTAGAATCAATAAAAAACAATCCTTTAATAAAAAAATAGATTTTAAAAAATACAATATACTGATATACATGTACTTGAGTAAAAAAATGGAATATGAGTAAATCAGTATATTATTCGTATATTTATAGAAATTAAAATTTAAAATGTTAAAATCAATTAAAGTTTCAGGGGTTCAAATTTGCACTTCATTTTTTACTTTTTCACAATATAAAACAGCTTACATCAATTTCGATGCTGGAAATTCGTACACTTGCTAATTTGTCGCATTTACTAATTGAACTTACCCGGCAAATGATAGTGCTTTGATAATAACAAAAGAATCTCAATTAGATAACATAGTAACTGAATTTACAAACAAAAGTAGAAATTTTTGAAAAAGACAGTAAATCATATAACCCTGAAATATATGAGTATAAATTAAATGAAATCAAAGACTTACAAGCAAGAGTTGAAGGATTTAAGAGAAAACTGAAACAGCTATTCAAAAACAAAAAGACGAATTATTGAATCCAATTATTAAAAAAGCAAAAGATGCTGTTGAGCAAGTTGCAAAAGAAAACGGACATTCAATGGTTGCCGATTCAGGAGCAAGAACATATGTATATTTAAGTCCGAAACAAAATGTTATGGATTTAGTTAAATAGAAACTGAAACTATAAGTCAGATTCAAGACTGATAAATTTAAAACAAAAAAGACTACACAACTTATATAAAGTAATGCAATAAACTTCATATATATCATTAATACTTCTTAAATTTGTTACTATAAAACAACAGACTATGAAAAAACTAAATATCTCAGAATTAGAAAGGCAATTTCAAGAAAAAATTGATAACGATATTAAAATTGAACCAAGAGATTGGATGCCTGAAGAATACCGTCAAACGTTGATTCGTCAAATTTCACAACATGCACATTCTGAAATAGTCGGAATGCTTCCTGAAGGAAATTGGATTACGAGAGCACCAAACTTGAGGCGAAAAGCAGTATTGTTAGCTAAAGTACAAGATGAAGCAGGACATGGTTTATATTTATACAGTGCAGTTGAAACCTTAGGTGCAGATCGTGAACAAACAATCGATGATTTACACACAGGAAAAGCAAAATATTCTTCCATATTCAATTACCCAACATCGTCATGGGCTGACATGGGAACAATCGGTTGGTTAGTTGATGGTGCAGCAATTATGAACCAAGTGCCAATTTGCAGATGTTCTTACGGTCCGTATGCAAGAGCGATGGTTCGTGTATGTAAAGAAGAATCATTTCACCAACGTCAAGGATTTGAAATCATTTCATTATTGGCAAAAGGAACACCAGAACAAAAAGCAATGGCACAAGATTCATTGAACCGTTTTTGGTGGCCTTCGTTGATGATGTTTGGTCCAAATGATGCTGAATCTAAGCATACAGCACAATCCATGAAATGGAAAATCAAACGAAATACAAACGATGAATTACGTCAATTATTCATAGATGTTACAGTTCCACAAGCAGAATTAATCGGTTTAACAATTCCAGATAAAGATTTGAAATTCAATACGGAAACAGGTCATTACGAATCTGGGCCAATTGATTGGACTGAATTTTGGGAAGTTGTAAAAGGCAATGGTCCATGCAATAAAGAACGAGTTGATGCCCGTCGTAAAGCCAAAGAAGATGGAAAGTGGGTGAGAGATGCTGCAATGGCACATGCCGAAAAACGAAGAGAAGCGCTTGCATTGTGAGAATGATAATTAAATTATAAAACAAAATTATGTCAAACAAAGAATGGCCGTTGTGGGAAGTGTTTATCAGAAGTAAACAAGGATTAAACCACAAACATGTTGGAAGTTTAAGAGCGTCGGATGCCCAAATGGCAGTAGATAACGCACGTGATGTATACACAAGACGTTCCGAAGGAGTTAGCATTTGGGTTGTAGAATCAAACAATGTATTTGCATCAGATTCTGCAGCGGTTGATTCACTCTTTGAGCCAGCAGATTCGAAAGTATACCGTCATCCAATGTTTTACGACGTACCAGACGGAATTTCACACATGTAATTTTAAAAACAAGAAATTAGATTTTAGAAATCAGAAGTTAGACAATTGTATAAATAGTCAAAATTCTAAGTATCTAACTTCTAAGTATCTAATCCGAAATAAATGGAAACAAAAAATAATTTATTTGAATATGTTCTCCGTATGGGAGACGATAGTTTGATTCTTGGTCACCGTGTATCGGAATGGTGTGGTCATGGACCAATCTTGGAAGAAGATATTGCGTTAACAAACTTATCGTTAGATTTAATCGGACAAGCTACGAATTTATTAGAATACGCTGGAAAGTTAGAAGATAAAGGAAGAGATGGAGATGCTTTAGCATTTTTAAGAGTGGATCGAGAATATAAAAATATACTTTTAGTTGAACAAACAAATGGTGATTTTGGTAAAACGATTCTTCGTCAATTTTTCTTTGATGCTTATAGAAAATTAGCATTTGAAAGATTAGAGAATAGTCTTGATATTCAACTTTCTGCAATTGCTGCTAAATCATTAAAAGAAACGAAATACCATTTAAAACATACCTCTGAATGGGTGATCCGTTTAGGAGATGGAACCGAAGAATCACACACTCGAATTCAAGATTCATTGGATGCCCTTTGGAAATATACTGATGAATTATTTTTCCAAGATGATGTAGATACCAATTTAATTGAAATTGGTATTATTCCATCAATGGAAGGAATTAAAGAAGAATGGTTAGCAAATGTAACTGCAATTTTAAAAGAAGCTACTTTAACTATTCCAACTAATAATTGGAAACAAAGTGGCGGAAGAATTGGAAAACATACCGAACACTTAGGTCTATTATTGGCTGAATTACAGTATATGCAACGCGCTTATCCAAACATGAAATGGTAATCGAAAAAGACATTTGGAACTACTTGGAAGAGGTCAGTGATCCCGAAATTCCAGTAATGACAATCGTTGATTTAGGAGTTGTTCAATCAGTTTCACTCGTTGATGATAACTGCTTGATAGTCATAACTCCTACATACAGCGGTTGTCCAGCAATGAAGGTAATAGAAGAAGATATTATTTCATTGCTACATTCAAAAGGCGTAGAAAATGTAAAGGTTGAATTGACCTTGTTTCCAGCCTGGACAACTGATTGGATTTCTGAAAAAGGACGTGCGAAACTTTTAGAATATGGAATTGCACCACCCGAACATGAAGTGGATAAAAGTGTGTTGTTTGCCGAACCAACGGTTGTGCCTTGCCCCTTGTGTAGATCAAGAAACACAAGAATGGTTAGTCAATTCGGAAGCACTGCTTGCAAGGCTCATTATCAATGCAATGATTGTTTAGAGCCGTATGATTACTTCAAGTGTTTGAAGTAGTTTTCTTTAACCATTTAGGAAGAATAACCGCCCCAATGAATAAATAAGGGAAGTAAGAAATCAATCTCCAGAGAATTGCTAAACCTGTAATTAAAAGTGCCGAATCAGAAAAATCGGCTAATAATTGTCCGAACGCATATTCCGCAATCCCACTTCCACCAGGAGTTGGACTCACCATCATCAGTAACCAAAGAACAAGCTGTTTTCCTAAAATTTGTATATTATTTAGAAAATTTAAGTTTAAAAATGCGTTTAATATGCAATTAATCACCAAATAACGACACGACCAACTCGCGAAAGTAGCACCAATCGCTTTCAACCAAAAAACCTTTGATTCTAATTTTAACTCCTTAGAAGACACTTCAATTTCTTCACTTGTTTTTACAGCTTTGGAATGCCATTTCTTCAAAAATGGAAGTTTAAATACCCCTGATAAAAAATTAGAAGTTAATTTGGGAAATAAGAATATACTCGAAAACAGAAAAAGACAAAGCACTACTTTAATACCAAATCCAATCCAAAAAACCCATTGAACACTTTTAGAACCACCTAAACTATCTGGAAACAAATAAGCTTGACTGATGAATAAAAAGACAACTGGAATCAATAAAACGTAGAACAAATTATCCATTAAAGCAGTAATGATAATGATAGCAGTTGAACGTCCCATTGGAATTTTTTCTCTGTGTAAAATGAACATTGCAACTGTAGCTCCACTCATAACTCCAGGAGCAAGAGCAGAAGCAAATTCCCAGAGCATGATTACGTGAAAACTATTTTTCCATGTAATCATTTCTTTAGTAAGGATTCGAATCCGAAGCATGTAGAAAAAATCCCTTCCTACCATGCAAATAAACGCTCCTAAAAGCCAGAGCCAAGATTTATAGGTCCAATGAATTCCTGTTAAAATATCTGAAATTTGATGATTTGCTAAACTTCGGTACATCATCAACGATGCAATCGAAAGTCCAAAAAAAATTGCTAACCAAATTTTCCACCAACTAAACGCCTTTTGAATAATTGCAGTGTCGTTCTCGGGGAGATTGTTCATCTATTTAGTGTTTGGTTAATTTTAAATCCACTTCCCAATTCGCACGAACTTTTGTTATTTCAGAAAATGTATGAAGAACTTCAGGATAAACAGAGGATAATCGATCACCTACATCCCATTTCCCATTATTGTTTTCATCTAAAATAACTCTGAAAGTATAGTCATTTGGAACTAAATTTTCAATTAATATGGTTTTTATAGCATCTAAAGAAAGTGTACGAACAACTTTCCCACTCGATAACATTTCTACAACAATTGGCTGCAAATAGTCACTCGCATCCAATTTGATTGCGCCTAAATCTTTATCCTTTATTAAGGTAAATGAAAGATTAATAGAATCTTTTAACAGTGAATTCGACGTTTTAATCGCAGATGAAGGAATTAATAATTGAACCGTTATAAGTTTCGATTTGTCAAAAAGTACGAAGAGTTTATTTTTAGAAATACGAATTTCTTTGATGGCAATACGTGAAGAATCTTCTTTAGAAGTTAATTTGAATTGTGAAGTGTCAATTTCTGTCAATATATCTGAGAAAGAAAGGGAAAGTGTATCAATCGGAAAGAGTGAATTCTCGATTAAATTAGAAGAAAACGTTACTTTTCCATCTTTTTCTCTTTTCGTTAAACGCAAAGACATTGTATCAATGAAAGAAGTTGAAGTACTCACAAATTCTAAGCTTGAACTATCCCCAATTGAATAAAAGAACGAAAGTGAATCTTCTGTAATGAATTGATAATCAGATGTTAATAAAATTTTATTATTAACAGTAAAACGAGCATCTTTTATGGAAGAAGTTGCACCAACAAAATACATTGCAGGAGGTTTGAAGGATAAGGAACGAATTCTGGGTTGAATTTTTTGAGAATACATCCGAAGGGGAATAGAATCCAACACTACAGAATTTGAATCGACTAAATCGGTAGAAAGAATGATTTTTTCTTTTTTGAAAGCTACTCTTTCATCAACTTGTAAGAACATATCTCTATTCTTATCTTCAAACGCCAATAAAGTATAGTTTCCTTCTTTTAAATACGTGAATTTTGCGATTCCAAGTTCCGTTGTTTTCACAAAATAAGACGGACGAATTGAATCTGTTTCCCCTTCATAAAATCCAACTAAACAATTTTTAATAGGTTCGTTTGTAAATGCATCTATCACTTTTACTTGATAGCCTAAAGAGTCAATAAATTCCCCCGTAGAAAATACGATTTGTAGTAATGAATCATTTCCTTCTGTAATATCTTTAACCGTTCCGTTTAGGTATATTGAATAAGTAGTAGCAGGTTTTAGGGTATCTATCCAGTTGATATAGACATTTTTTTTATCTATTCTCGCAGTAAGTGTTGCGTGAGGAGGAACCATAATGATCGTTTCTGATGGCTTCTCTAATGTAACAAATTCATTAAAAGGTATTTTAATTTCTGAACCCGTAAAATTAGTAGTACCATTTAAAGGAATGATTTTTTTAGTGATTGGTTTTGGGGAGGCTGTATCATTTTCACCACCAGTTAAAGAAGAAACCTGTGCACAAGAATGAATTAAAAAAAGAATTCCAATAACTATAAGTGATCTGAAAGCCATGTACACAATTGAATTAAATATATTTTATCCGTTTCATCAAAATCTTTTAGTTGTTTGCTATCCACATCTAAAACTCCAATAACTTCTCCATTTTTAAACAAAGGAACAACAATTTCACTTTTAGACAATGAACTACATGAAATATGTCCAGGAAAAGCGTCCACATCGTCAACGATAATAGTTTGAGCTGTTGCCCAAGCTGTTCCGCAAACACCTCTCCCCTTTAGAATCCGGGTGCAAGCAACAGGACCTTGAAAAGGACCCAGCACCAATTCATCTTTCTTTACCAAATAAAAGCCCACCCAAAAAAATCCAAAAGCTTCTTTTAAAGCAGCAGCAATATTCGCAAGATTTGCTGTGCTATCTGTTTCAGAACCAATCAAAGCTTGAATTTGAGGAATGATACTTTTGTATACTTCCTCTCTTGTTTCTCCTAAAATTGTTAAATCCTCTGCCATAATTTTTACAGGTATAAAGTTAGGATTATTTGATAGAAATAACAGGAGGTTTGTGTTTTTTACCTATCTTCATTATAAAATTACAAAATAGAACAAAATGTTAGAAAAAGTTAACCTTGACAAAGTCTTATTTTTAGACATAGAAACTGCACCACAAACCTATAAATTTGATGAGTTAGACGACGCCAAAAAACATTTATTTGAATCGAAAACACGTTTTATGCAGAATGATGAGAAATCATTTGAAACATTGTATGGCGAGAGAGCGAGTATTTATGCCGAATTCGGTAAAATTATCTGTATATCAGTAGGTTTTGTTCATATCACCTCAACAGGAGACAAGCAAATACGCTTAAAATCTTTTTACCACGATGATGAAGAAACATTGTTACGTCAATTCATAAAATTAGTAGAAGATAGATACAATACACCTTACCATATTCTGTGCGGACACAATGCAAAAGAATTTGATTTTCCTTATATCTGTCGTAGAATGCTGGTCAACGGTTTAAAATTACCCACAACATTAGATATCGCAGGAAAGAAACCTTGGGAAATTCCTCATTTAGACACGATGGAATTATGGAAATTTGGTGATTTCAAATCATATACTTCATTACCATTGTTGTGTAACATATTCAACATTCCAACTCCGAAAGACGATATTTCAGGAGCAGATGTTGCAAGAGTTTATTACGAAGAAAATGATTTAGAACGAATCAAAGTGTATTGTGAAAAAGATGTTGTAGCATTGATACAAGTATTTCTAAAAATGAAAGGAGATGCATTGGTAGATGGAGATGAAGTGCATTATTCTTGAACAAAACAAGAAATAGTATGTTTATTCTCGTTTACATACGAAAATTGTTATACTTTTATAAAAGTAACTGATAATTTAATATCATAAAACCATTTTATACATTTGTAAACCGTTTTTTCTAACTAAATCAGTATGAACCACTTAATTTCAACGATTTTTTTCCTTTGTTCTTCTGTTCTTTTTGCACAAACAACAGATGACTTCACTGATGGTGATTTCACTTCCAATCCAATTTGGTCTGGAAACACATCAAATTTCACTATCAACTCTTCGAAACAACTCCAATCAAACGACACAGTAGCTCGAACATCCTATGTATCTTCTCCTCACAATCTCACTACGTTAGACGCAAAAGAATGGAGGTGTTGGGTTAAACTAACATTCTCTCCTTCAAGTAGTAATTATGCACGTGTCTATCTAAGTGCTGGAAGTACAAATTTAGCTGCTAATCCTGATGGATTTTACTTGCAATTTGGCGAGTCGGGCACAAAAGATCCCGTTCGATTGTATAAACGAGATAACAGTACAACCACATTGATATGTTCAGGAATTCCAGGGCAAATAGCAAAAAGTTTTGCTGTTGGAGTAAAAGTTTTAAGAGATATAAGTGGGAATTGGAAACTGTATGTTGATCCAACAGGTGGAGAAAATTTTGTTACATATTCCACTGGAAATGACCCAACTGTAATCTTAGGAACTTCGTTTGGTGTTGTATGCAAATATTCGGCTTCTAATTCCAAAAAATTCTACTTCGATAACTTTAATGTAGGTGATGAAATCGTAGACAATACTACCCCTATTCTACATTCTATATCGGTTATTTCTCCGAAACAAATCGATGTGTATTTTGACCAAGAAGTAGACACTATCTCTTCGCAGGTAATCTTAAATTATGCGATTGATTCAACTATTTCCATTAACTCAGTTCTACTCGACTCAATAAATTCAGCATTGGTACACATAAATTTAGACGTCGCTCTACAAAATGGTCAAACATATTCGTTAACAACCAATTCAATCGCTGATAATTCAAGAAACATTTCTTCCATACAAACACGTAATTTCACTTATTTAAAAGCAGAAATTCCGATTATTGGAGATGTAATTATTTCTGAATTTATGGCTGACCCTACTCCATCTGTTGGCTTGCCAGAAGTTGAATACATTGAGCTTTACAATAGAAGTGCAAAATATTTTGACTTAGAATTATGGAAGATTGGAGATGCTTCTGGAGACGGAATAATTTCACAAAAATGGTTGTATCCAGGACAGTATTTAATCCTTTGTTCTCCCTATTCATTGACTGAATTTCCGAATGGAAGTGGGGCAACATCTTTTCCAAGTTTAAATAATACGGGTGATGATATCGTTTTGAAATATTCTGATGGAACCATCATCGATAAAATTTCTTATACAGATAATTGGTATGCAGATGCATTCAAAAAACAAGGAGGTTATTCATTGGAAAGAATTAATATATCGCTTCAATCGTCCACAGAATCAAATTGGAAAACGAGTACAGCTTTAATTGGTGGTACACCAGGAGAAATTAATTCTTTAGAAATTCCATCCAACGATACGACAAATAATTTAGCCTATTTAGAAACTCCATTAGAAGGAGATTTAAGCATCAACGAAATACTATATAATCCGTTAACAGGAGGTAGTGATTTCATTGAAATTTTCAATTCAAGCACTAAATTAATCAACTTAAAAGGAGTAGTAATTGCGAATATAGAAAAAGGGATAATTGACAATAAAAAAACTATTACCGCAAATATTAATTTAAAATCAGGGGATTATTTAGTTTTAACAGCAGATTCCATACATATAAAACAACACTATTCAGCAAGTGTTTCAGGAAAATTTACACAGCTAACCTTACCAAATTACAACATCGATTCAGGCTCTGTTTGTGTATTGTTTAAGGAAAAAATAATCGATAAAGTATCCTATAAAAATGAGTGGCAGTTAAAATTAATCGATGATTCAAAAGGAAAATCTTTGGAACGAATTTCAGTAAATGGAAAATCAAGCGATGCTTCAAATTGGCACACAGCAGCTGAGTCAATCGGTTTTGCAACACCTGGAAAAATCAACTCCCAAGATTATATTTATCAAATATCAGGAGATTTTGAATACGCAAGTAAAACCCTTTCACCTGACAATGATGGGTTTGAAGACGTCCTTTTGATTCAGTACAAAATGAAATCACTTGGAATGATTGGAAATTTTTCAATCTATGACGCTACAGGTAGAATCGTTCGAACTTTGATTAAAAACGAATTATTAGCAACCGAAGGAATCATAACCTGGGATGGCACAACTGATCTGCAATTAAAAGCAAAAATCGGAACTTATGTAGGAGTATTTGATGCATTTGATGCAGAACAAGGTACAGTGTTTTCTAAAACGAAAGCATTTGTAGTAGCAGGAAGGATTGGAAACTGAAAATAAGGTTGTATCTTCGTAACTAATACAATTTATATGAAAGTAATACTTGATATAACACAAAGTAACCGTATTCCATTTTTTATGGAAATGGTTAAAAGTCTTGGCTACATTACTGTTGTCAAAGAAATTAAAGAAGAAGATAAAAGCCAAATTTTTTCTGACTTAGCAGATGCATTTAATGATGTAAAATTATTTGAACAAGGAAATAAAAAATTAAAATCAGCAAAAGATTTACTCAATGAGCTTTAATATAATTGCAACTGAACCTTTTGAAAGAAAATTAAAACGACTTGCTAAAAAACATAAATCACTAAAAACAGATTTACTCGCAGTAATTCTTGAATTGGAATTAAATCCAACTCTTGGAATTTTTTTAGGTAAAGATTGTTATAAAATAAGAATAGCTATTAGTAGTAAAGGAAAAGGTAAAAGCGGTGGAGCAAGAATGATTACCTTCATTCGGATACTTAATAACACAGTCTTTTTAATGGATATTTACGATAAATCAGAACAAGTAAATATTTCAGATAAAGAGTTACAACTACTTATTGAAATATTGGGAGAATAAAAAAATGGAATAACACAATATTTACCTCAAATCATTATTTAAATTCAATCTATTTGTACATTTGTAAAAATAAAAGTTTAAGATGCTTCAACCAGGTTCAAAAGGGTGGATTAATAAATACTTTCATTTAGTCGATAAAGGTGTTATTAAATTAGATATTAATCGTCCAAAAGGGATTGGTATTGAGCATTTTCTTCATTTAACTTTTGGGCATTCTGGAATTGTTTTTGGATATCCTTCTGACTTATTATTTGCCGTTCATCTGGACACTTCTAAATGGACCACCGAGGAAAAACTTTTGGTATTATTATTCGAATCTCATTTGTTTGTTTATCTATTAAAAACGGATAATCCAGTTCAACCTAAAGATGATTTTGTAAAATCAATATTAGAATTTTACGGAAAACATAATTCATATTCAATCACGAAAATTTTCACTTTCTTTTTAAAAGAGTCAAAAGAAGAAAAATTAGAAAATATACTAAGTAAGCGATTAGATATTAAAATGAATTTGATAGATAACCGTATATGGTTGAACTATTTAAGTAATGTTTTTGTCTATTTGGATGTCATCTTATTTTACGACTTCTCGAAAGGTAAAAAAAGAGAGACATTATCAAACTACAATGACTTAGCAATGAACTCATTAACAGCTATTTCCATTGCAGCATTTTCAGATGGATATGTTGGTGAGCAAGAAAAAGCATTGTTTAAAATATTTTTAGCATCGGCAAATTTACCAGATGAAAAAAGAGAAATAGCATTGAAACAATTTAAATCAGGCGCCAATTTTGGAGATTTTTCAGTGTCAGTACATAAAAATTGGTTGTTAAAACGGTTTTTATTGGATGTTTCTGCCTTAACTGTGTTAGCCAATCTGCAATCATTAACAGAAGAAAGGGACTTTTTAGATTATTTTTGTGAATTCCTTGATATTCCAAAAACAGAATTGGAAGAAACACGCGTAATGGTAGGGAATTTTGTCTTAAATAATAATAACAAAGTTTCCTTTCTAAAATCAAGTTCTTCTTATGAGAAAATGTTTAGTAGTGTTTCTCATCGATGGATCAAAGTTTTAGGACGAAATAAGGATAAATTAGCTACTGAATTAAAACAAAGCAAGGAATTGGTATTCTTGATAAAAAAATCAACCGTACAAGAACTAACGAAAGAAGAAAAGGAACAAGTAAAAAATCAATTTATGGACATTGTTCGTTCAATGCCCACACTTGCCATATTTATGTTACCTGGAGGCGCGTTGTTATTGCCATTAGTTTTGAAAATTATTCCAGATTTAATCCCTTCTGCGTTTAGAAATAACGACATAAAAAATTAATCGGCTGAATCGACTTCTTTGACTGTGTAGGATATGTTAACAAGACTCAAAAGCTCATCACCTGCTTCCATCATTTCTTCGTCATCATCAGTATAAAACCAATTTACATGTAATTTTACTCCCAAATCGGAATGTTTTTCAAATAATTCGAATAAATCTAATAAAATTTTACTCGTTGAAGTATTGAAATAATCAAATTGAACTTCTACAATCGTTTTTTCATTTGGACTTGTTAAATATTCTTTCATCCAATCAAAAACAGGCTTGTAAAATTCTGGGGGATTTTCTGGTCGTGAAGTACCCTTCAACATAAAAATAGAAGCTGTTTTATCAAAAATTATATGTGGAGTCATTTTAGTCCCGACAAACTCTAATGGTATCATATAGTTGTTTTATTATGTATTAAATTTCTTTGGCATTAATTGTAACAAAAAGAGTGAAAAAAGAGGTTAAACCATCGTTTTTTTCAAATTTAAATTGAATTTTATCATTTGTTTTTCGAGCAATTTCCAACAAGCCTAATCCCGCATTTCCTTCATCACTTAATTTTCCGTTTTTCAATTGATAACGGAATTGTTCATCTAAGTCTTCTTTAGTAGAGAGGTTTAAACTTTCAATGATAGTCATCAATTGATTTTCTAAACTAACTGGAATTAAATTTCTGGTTAAAACATATAGATTTCTATCGTATATATAACATCTAAAATTAGAAACAGTAGAAGAAACAACATTTAAAGAAGTGTGTCTGCAAACATTGTCTAAAGATTCTGTAACGATTTTAGTAATATATTTTTTTGCTTTTGTAGAAATTTCTAATCCTTCTATTTTTTCTTCTAATTTCAGAATTACTTTAGATGTATTACTCCAATCAAAAGGGGCTTCTAAAGTCACTAACTCTTCAGCTAGTGCAGGCACTCCAAAGTTTTCTAATAAATTAATTATTGTTAAAGACATACTATTTTTTATTAAAGTTCTGCAATGTACAAATAATTATCCATTTAATCTATAAAAAGAATTTCAAAAAAGAATAGCTTAACGTAACATAGAACAATCCAATCGCGACTGTACTCAATGTTTTGTGGGAAAATGAAAAAGTAAGGAAAAAAGAAAAAGGAATCATTATCAAACTAAATCGTTGAATTTGGTTAAAAAATAAGAAATCAATCACACCAATCGCAAGTCCAACAAAAACAAACCACCATAAAATCCGAGCCATTTTTTTTAAACGAATCGAACTCTTTTTAATGTGTGCTTGAATACTGACAAGACTTAAAAACAAAGAAAATATGAAAATTCCAGAAGTAACTAAAAAATCAAACTGCTGCCGTTCATAGTTTGTTGATGTTTTCAATAATTTTAGATCAATAGAGGTTCCAGTATAAATAAGGTAAAAACCAGCATAAAACAAGGGTACTAAAAAACCTAAAGTACATAAAATTGTTTCTCGAATAATAAATGGTCGAATACCCCAGGTCATAAAGAAAATAAAAGGAATTAATCCGATTAAGGGCGGATGAAATGTTGCAGCCATTCCAGCGAAAAATGCACCATTAAAAACTGTTTTTCTACCGTCTCCATTTTGACGTAATAAATACAATTGATAAATACAAAGAATTAAAAAGAAATGAGAAATTAAAAGCCCATCTAGTTGATAAAATGAGTGGTAAAAACTTAGTAAAACAATATATAGTAAAGAAGGCATGAAGCTATTTCTCTCCAAAAATTGATTCCAATTGAAAACAGCATTAATGAAAACAGCATTTCCTAAAATTAATAAACTTGCTAATATTTGAGAAGTTAAGGACCCAAATTTCACATTATTTCCCCAAAATCCAAAATTGGCATTATCGGTATATGCATAATAATTGATGAAATAATTCAATACAACATATACTATTACCAATAAAGGCAACAAAAACTGAACGATTGAACGATTACCTAGAAATAATTTTACCACAGCACGAAGATACAGAATAGATTATAAATTGCAAATTACAAATTGACGCATGTAATCATCACTCCCCAGTGTCCAATGATTCTATCCAACTCCTCAAAACTAAACAGTTTCTCACAAAAAGCTAACAAATTGGTTTTCTTAGCCCTTGATCTTGTTTCTTGATCGGAATTCCCTGTTATGTAAATTGCTTGAAGGGCTTTGGTTTTATTGATTTCAATCAACGCCTCTACCCCATCCATTTTACCTTTTAAACGAATATCTGTTAAAATTAAATCAACTTCATCATTTAGTAATGCAAAACTTACCGCTTCTTCACCAGAATTAACTGATTTAACGACTTTATGCCCAAGAAGTTCAACAATCTTTTTAATTATCTGGTTAAGATTTTTCCATTTTTAATCAAGATTTTTAATGAATATAAAATCAGCTATTACCCTAC
>Ga0105054_10001709_pt1 | contig 36016 bp, 33 predicted proteins | sample BON02_FD_78091 | JGI IMG/M metagenome (GOLD analysis project Ga0105054, IMG submission 78091) | Freshwater microbial communities from Lake Bonney liftoff mats and glacier meltwater in Antarctica - BON-02 (megahit assembly) | ecosystem: Environmental > Aquatic > Freshwater > Ice > Glacier...
AAAGATGGCGTGCCAAGCGATTCTCCACAAGAAGAACGTGATGGCTTAAAGTCACATTTGGCCAGGGCTTACGGCACCAGTGAGTTACTAGCATTGATTGATAGTTTAAAAGAAGACGCTGATATTAAATTGTTTAAAAATAATCTATAACTAATAATTTAATTCTATTATAAAAAAGGCGCTTATAGCGCCTTTTTTGTTTGTTAATACTGAGTAGAGGGTTGAGACAACTGTGTATTAAGCGATATGTTGTTATCTAACCAGCAATACCCACAATATTGTAGCCACTGTCGACATAGGTAATCTCACCAGTGATACCAGACGCTAAATCAGAACACATAAATGCGGCTACATTTCCAACTTCTTCGATAGTCACATTACGGCGAAGCGGTGACACTTGTTCACCCAATGCTAGTTTTTTACTAAAGTCTGCAATACCGGCAGAAGCCAGTGTTTTAATAGGTCCAGCAGATACAGCGTTAACCCGTGTACCATTAGGACCTAATGAATAGGCCATGTAGCGTACGTTAGCTTCTAAACTCGCCTTAGCCACGCCCATAATATTGTAGTTATCAATTGCACGCTCAGCACCTAAATAGCTCAAGGTTAATAATGAACCGTTACGTCCATCCATCATAGCTTTACCTGCTTTTGCTAGGGCTACAAAGCTGTATGAGCTGATGTCATGTGCCGTAGCAAAGCCTTCACGGGTCACACTATCAACATAGTTGCCTTGTAGTTGATCCCGGGGTGCAAAAGCGACTGAGTGTACAATGGTATCCAAGCCATCCCAATGTTGACTTAGTTGATCAAATACGGATTCAATTTCAGTATCACTGGCTACATCACAAGGGAATAATAGCGCTGGATCTGAACCGCATTCTTCAGCAATTTTTTCGACACGAGATTTTAATTTATCGTTTTGATAGGTAAATGCAAGTTCAGCGCCTTCACGTGCCATTGCTAATGCGATACCTGACGCAATTGAACGTGCACTTGCGACCCCGACAATTAACACCCGTTTGCCTTGTAAAAATCCCATAATTTATCCTTAGTTAGTTATATTCGAAAAACGTTATAAAATACCCGAAATTACTTGTTTCTGGAAGAGGCAACATAGCTTATAACTCGTTATAATGAATATCATTTGTAAACTTTGGGGATATCCAATGCGATTTGTATCGTATTTTTGTAGTGTGGTTTTAATTTTTTTGGTTGGCTGTGAAATACCCTCCGTAAATTCACCTTACCCACAACAAGCCGCTGACGATGTTATTTTGTACACGTCATTTTCACTACGACCCAAACATTTAGATCCGGCTAAATCATATAGTTCTGATGAAGTTAGTTTTACGGGCCAAATTTATGAACCACCATTCCAATATCACTATTTAAAGCGACCATACACTTTAGAACCTTTGACCGCCACTAGCTTGCCTTCAATACATTATTTTAATGAAGAAGGTATTGAAGTTAGTGAGGAAGATACGTCGAGTGAGGTGGCTTATAGTGTTTATCAAATAACGATTAAACCGAATATTCTTTATCAATCTCATCCTGCTTTCGCAAAAGATCAAAAAGGAGCATTTTTATATCATCAACTGACAGATGATAAATTAGATGATATCGATAAACTTTCTGACTTTGAGGTACAAAGTACTAGAGAATTGATTGCTGAAGATTATGTATATCAAATAAAACGGCTAGCTCACCCAGATCTTCATTCTCCGATATTGGGTGTGATGAGCGAATATATAGTGGGATTAGCGGATTATGCGAGGCTATTACGAGATGAAAACCAATCAGGAAAGGCAATAAATTTACGAACCTCGGCTATTTCAGGCGTATCGGTTATTGATCGTTATACCTATCAAATTAAGGTCATCGGCAAATATCCTCAGCTACGTTATTGGTTAGCCATGCCATTTTTTGCACCTGTTCCATGGGAAGCCGATTCATTTTATGCTCAGCCGGGTTTAATTAAGAAAAATATCACACTAGACTGGTACCCAGTAGGAACGGGGCCTTATCAACTAACAGAAAACGATCCAAATAGTCGGATGGTGTTAGAAAAAAACTCTAATTATCATGCTGATTATTATCCTGAGGAAGGAGAGCAAAGCGATTCTGCATTAGGATTATTAGATGATAAGGGTAAAAAATTACCTTTTATTGATAAAGTTGTTTTTACCTTAGAAAAAGAAAACACCTCATATTGGAATAAATTTCTCCAAGGTTATTATGATATTAGTGGCATTAGTTCCGATAGTTTCGATCAAGCCATTCAGGTCGCATCACAAGGTGAATTTCTTTTAAGCGATGCCATGAAAGAAAAGGGGATAGCACTTAGAACGGCTATCGCTGCTTCTACATCATATATCGGTTTTAACATGCAAGATCCTATCGTGGGTGGTTATAGTGATGCTTCAAAATATTTACGTCAGGCTATTTCAATAGCGGTTGATTATGAGGAATATATTTCAATATTTCTAAATGGACGTGGTATTCCTGCTCAAGGACCTATTCCACCCGGTATATTTGGTTATAGTGATGGGGAAGCGGGGCTTAATTATCATGTGTACGAATGGGATGAAAATGCTGCCAAGCGTAAATCTATAGATAAAGCGCGTGAATTATTAATTAAAGCGGGCTATCCAGCAGGTAGGTCACAAAAGACAGGTGAACCGTTAACGCTATACTTTGACGTGCCTGCGAGCGGACCTGATGCCAAAGCACAGTTTGATTGGTTAAGAAAACAGTTTAACAAACTAGGCTTACAACTTGTTATTCGTAGCACTGACTATAATCGTTTTCAGGATAAGATGCGTAACGCACAAGCTCAGCTTTTTCAATGGGGCTGGAATGCCGATTATCCTGATCCTGAGAATTTCTTGTTTCTACTCTATGGCCCTAATAGTAAAGCCATCTCAGGTGGTGAAAATGCCGCTAACTATCAAAATGACACGTTTGATCATTTATTCGAGCGGATGCGAGTGATGCCCGATAACGATGACAGACAAGTTATCATCAAACAAATGTTAAACATTTTAACCGACGAATCACCTTGGATATGGGGTTTTCATCCGAAACAATTTTCTTTGTATCATTCATGGAATAAAAACGTAAAACCAAATTTGATGGCAAATAATACTATTAAATATCGTCGAGTAGATGTGCAGCAAAGAGCAAACTTACAGCGCCAGTGGAATCAGCCTATATTATGGCCTTTGTTCGCGTTAGCGGTGTTAGGTGTTTTATTCTTAATGCCCGCATGGTTACTATATCGTCGAAAATTAAAGAAAAAAAATAATTTAAACTAATAGAAAAGATTTTTTAGTCTGTATTGGGTAGAATCACCCTTTTAAAATTAAAGGATCAGGGCAAGACAGATGAACGTTTTTATACTGTTATGCCATGTTGCTGAGTCATATATTTCTACTACACGGCACTCATCTTAAAGGGATTGATTTGTGGATTTAGCTACATTACTAGGATTCTTAGGATCCTGGGTGCTTATTATTGCGACCATCGCCCTAGGATCAGGCGCATTGGTCTTTATTAATGCTCCATCATTTATGATAGTAATCGGCGGTGTTATTGGTGTTGTATTGATGCGATTCACCTTGGGACAGTTTATTGGCTCAATGAAAACCGCAATGAAAGCATTTTTATATAAGGCTGAAAGCCCTGAAGTCTTAATTGCCAGTGTTGTTGAATTAGCTAGTATTGCACGAAAAGAAGGCTTATTAGCTTTAGAAGGGCAAGAAATCACCAATCCAGTCTTATCGATAGGCATTAACATGCTAGTTGATGGCCACGAAGCTTCAGTAGTGAAAAAAGCATTATCGACAGAAATGAATGAAATGGTCTCGCGTCATAAACTGGGGCAAGCTATTTTTAAACAAATTGGCGACGCCGGTCCCGCGATGGGCATGATCGGTACGCTGGTCGGCTTAGTACAGATGCTATCTAACATGTCTGATCCTAAATCTATTGGACCCGCAATGGCTGTCGCCTTATTGACAACACTTTACGGTGCGATGTTAGCCAATATGTTTGCATTGCCTATATCGGATAAATTGGCATTGCGTAGCGCTGAAGAACAAATGAATAAAAGTATCATTATTCAAAGTGTACTGGCTATTCAAGAAGGTCAAAACCCGAAAGTATTAGATGAGCTATTGAAAAATTTCTTACCTCCGTCTAAACGTGACAACGTTGAGGCTGCTGAATAATTAGCTATGAAAGAAATTAATTCAAATGAGTGACGAGTTAGAAGATGATGCCGTAGAGCAAGATTGTCCCCCAGTCGGATTACCTGCCTATATGGCTACCTTTGCTGATCTAATGGCCTTACTAATGTGTTTCTTTGTATTATTACTTTCTTTTTCTGAAATAGATGCGTTGAAATACAAAATGGTTGTAAAGTCCTTGAATAATGCTTTTGGTGTGCAACGTGAAGTGGAAGCTAATGATATACCAAAAGGCACAAGTATTATTGCTCAAGAATTCAGCCCTGGCGAACCTCGACCGACGCCATTAAGAGAAATACGGCAAGATACGATCGATGAGACCAAAGAGGCTTTAGAAGTAAAAACGGATGCTGAAGCTAAAGTGGCTGCCCAAAAACAGGAAGCGGAAATTACCGAAGAATCATTGAAGTTCCAACAAGCTTTAAAAGAAGAGATTAAAGAGGACTTAATTGATGTTGAAACGCAATTTGATAGGATTATAATTAGAATACGGGAAAAAGGTTCTTTCCAATCTGGAGATGCTAACCTGAATAGCGCATTTTTACCTATTCTTGATAAAATACGATTTGTACTAAGTAAAACGGATGGGAAGATAGTGGTCGCTGGCCACACCGATAATATACCTATCAACACCCCTCGATACCGCTCCAATTGGGAACTATCGACTTCACGGGCAACATCCGTGGTGCATCAGTTATTGGCTGATGGTGTAATGCCGCCAGAACGTTTTGTATTAGAAGGTTATGCTGAAACTCAACCTCTTATGACCAATGATACGGTTGAGAATAAGGCTAGGAATAGACGTGTTGAAATTATCGTGCTTAAATCTACATCTAAGCAAGATGTAACGGATTCTATAGAGCGTCTCAATAGAGACTATGACTCGGTTGATGGTGAAGTCACTACTACCGAATAAATAAAAGGAGATTCAAATGAATATATTTAAATTAACAAAAATGACTGTAGTAACGGTGGGTTTAGCTATAAGCTCGTTCTCTGCTCATGCTATTGACTGGGTTATTGATGGTAATGATTCCCAGCTGAATTTTGTTTCAATCAAAAAAATTAATATTGCTGAAATCCATGAATTTAAACAATTACAAGGTAGTTATGATTCACAAGGTCAATTTATATTAGCTATAGACTTGGCAAGTGTCGATACTCATGTTCCTATTCGTGACGAAAGAATGAAGGATTTTTTGTTTGAAGTAAGTAAGTTTTCAACAGCAACAATTACTGCAACGATCGATACGGATCTCGTTGATGCGATCGCCGAAGGTGCAAGTGACCGTTTCACAGTACAAGCAAACCTCGATTTACATGGTGTAATAAAACCACTTACACTAGATGTTATAGTGACACGTCTGGTTGGTGCCAAATTATCAGTGGTGAGTACACAGCCTATTATTATTAATGCCGATGATTTTGCATTAGCAGCAGGCCTTAACAAGTTGATGGAATTAGCCTCGCTTCCTAGTATTAGTCAGGCTGTGCCAGTCAGTTTTTATTTAACATTAAAACTAAAATAAACTCAGTTAAAGCGAAGCAATAAAAAATGCAAGTATTTTCAGTAGAAAAAGGCATCGTAATACCATTAGATAGACCTAATGTAGATACTGATGCCATCATACCAAAGCAGTTTTTAAAATCTATTCAACGCAGTGGTTTTGGCCCTAATTTATTTGATGGATGGCGTTATTTAGACCTCGGTGAGCCTGGTCAGGATTGTTCGCATCGACCGTTAAATGAAACGTTTGAGTTAAATCAACCACGTTATCGAGGTGGAACGATATTATTGGCGCGAGAAAATTTTGGTTGTGGCTCTAGTCGTGAGCACGCTGTTTGGGCCTTAGATGATTTTGGGATCAGAGTTATTATTGCGCCGAGTTTTGCTGACATATTTTTTAATAACACTAGCAAAAATGGCATTTTGGCGATCAAGCTTGATGAACATATTGTAGAAAGGATGTTTACTGATGTTAAAGCCCTGTCTGGATATCAGTTAACAGTCGACCTAGAAGCAGAGCTTATAACGATGCCGAGTGGGGATAGTATTTCATTTGATATTGACCCGTTTAAAAAACACTGCTTACTGAACGGCTTGGATGATATCGGCTTAACCTTGCAACATACAGATGATATTCAAAACTATGAGCAAAATAGGCAGAAACAATCACCATGGTTGTTTTAATAGACCATTAAGGCACCTATTAATTTTAAATTTTAGTTTAGTGAAATAAATAATGACAAAAAAAATTGCAGTATTACCCGGTGATGGTATCGGTCCAGAAATTGTTGCTGAAGCAATAAAAGTACTAAATGCGCTTAAAAAAGACGGCTTAGATATCGAGCTTGAATATGGTTTGATAGGTGGTGCTGCCTATGATGAAACGGGCACACCTTTTCCTGATGCAACATTAGCCTTATCAAAAGCCGCAGATGCTATTTTGTTGGGTGCAGTGGGTGGTTATAAGTGGGAGTCACTTGATATTAGTGTGCGTCCTGAAAAAGGCCTGTTAGCTATTCGTAGCGCGCTAAATTTATTCGCCAATTTACGTCCTGCGATCTTGTATCCTCAATTAGCGGATGCGTCGACCTTGAAACATGAGGTTGTTGCGGGTTTAAATTTGATGATTGTGCGTGAATTAACGGGAGGTATTTATTCTGGCCAACCGCGCGGTATTCGTATACTTGAAAACGGCGAGAAAGAAGGTTTTAATACACTTGTATACCGTGAAAGTGAGATCCAACGCATTGGTAAAGTGGCTTTTGATATTGCGCAAAAAAGACAAGGTCGTTTGTGTTCAGTAGACAAAGCTAATGTATTAGAAAGTACGGAACTTTGGCGTGAAACAATGATTACACTGGCAAAAGACTATGGAGATGTCGAGCTGAGTCATATGTATGTTGATAACGCGGCTATGCAACTAGTACGCGCGCCAAAACAATTCGATGTGATGGTCACCACAAATATGTTTGGTGACATCCTGTCAGATTGCGCATCAATGCTAACGGGATCGATTGGTATGTTGCCTTCAGCATCATTAGATGAAAGTGGTAAAGGCATGTATGAACCGATTCATGGCTCAGCGCCCGATATTGCGGGACAAAATATCGCTAACCCCTTAGCCACTATTTTATCTGTTGCGATGATGCTTCGTTACACATTAAATGAAGCTGAAATGGCTGATCAGATTGAGAATGCAGTGGGTAAGGTGCTAGATAAAGGGTTCCGTACTGCAGATATTTATTCTGACGGCATGACTAAAGTAGGTACCTCTGAGATGGGTGATGCTGTAGTGGCGGCTCTTTAATAAAATTTATAAATAGGACTCCTTGTGAATAAGAAAGTAGATATTGCAGTAGTAGGTGCTACCGGTGCGGTAGGTGAAACAATGTTAGATATTCTGCATAAGCGGAAATTTCCGGTAGGTAAAGTATATGCCCTAGCGAGTGAGCGTTCAGCGGGTAGTACTGTCACATTTGGTAATAAAACGTTGATTGTTGAAGATTTAGCGACATTTGATTTTTCTAAAGTACAAATTGGCCTATTTTCTCCAGGTGCTAGTATTTCAAAAATCTATGCACCTATCGCAGCCGCTGCAGGTTGCGTCGTTATTGATAATACCTCTGAATTTCGTTATATCGATGATATTCCATTAGTCGTACCAGAAGTGAATCCTGATGCCATTGCCGATTATAAAAACCATGGCATTATCGCGAACCCAAATTGTTCAACAATTCAGATGATGGTCGCTATTAAACCTATTTATGATGCCGTCGGCATAACACGTATTAATGTCTGTACCTATCAGGCTGTATCAGGAACAGGTAAGCCAGCCATGGATGAATTGGCTAAACAAACCGCGGCCTTATTAAACGGTCGTGCTGTTGAAATGAGTGTTTATCCAAAGCAGATTGCATTTAACGTGATACCTCAGATTGATGTGTTTGAAGAAAATGGATACACCAAAGAAGAAATGAAAATGGTGTGGGAAACCAAAAAAATCATGGGTGACAAATCGATTCAAGTTAATCCTACTGCGGTTCGAGTACCTGTATTTTATGGTCATTCTGAAGCCCTTCATATCGAAACTCGCGATAAGATTACTGCGGAACAAGCGAAAAAATTACTGTCTGAAACCGATGGTATTGTAGTCTTGGATGAACATATTGATGGTGGTTATCCTACTGCTGTCTCCGAGGCTTCAGGTACAGATCCTGTTTATGTAGGTCGTATTCGTGAAGATATTTCACATCCAACTGGTCTGAATTTGTGGGTAGTGGCTGATAATGTTCGTAAAGGTGCCGCATTAAATAGTATTCAAATTGCAGAAATTTTGCTTGAAAAATATCTGTAAGTGATTAGACCTTTATGGGCATTATCATTAAGCAAGGGGTTTTGAGATGATGACAAGAACATTTGCCAGTGTTGCGGTAATGGCTGCATTAGGGCTTTTAACCCCTATACACGCTAATGCTTTTGGTTTAGGTAAACTTGAGTTGTCATCTGCGCTCAATGAACCCTTCAAGGCGGAAATTGCTATTACCGCCTTGAAGGGTGATGATGCCGACAATTTGCAAGTGCGTTTGGCATCAAAAAAAGAATTTGAGCAAGCAGGTATTGAACGAAACTTTTTACTGACCCAGCTTAAGTTTGATGTGGTTGAAAAGTCAGGTAGTATGAAAATTGTTATTAGTTCTCAGCAGCCTATTCGAGAACCCTTTATTGATTTTTTATTGACGGCGACAACCACTAGCTCTGGTCGCTTAATTCGAGAATACACCGTATTACTTGACCCACCAAAAAGTATATTCAAAAAGCCCGCTACGACATTGGTTCAAAGTCCTGATAATACCTCGGCAAAAACGAGTACTAGCACTAGCGGATCAACAAGCTCAAGCTACAACACTGCATCATTTGATGGTAATAGTTATGGTCCAATAATCCGTACAGATACCTTGTGGGACATCGCATTAAAAACGAGACCTGAAAATAATATCACCGTTCATCAAATGATGATGGCCTTATTAAAAGCGAATCCAGCCGCATTTCAACATAATAATGTGAATGGATTAAAAGCGGGTTATACATTATCAATTCCTAGTAAAGATGACATTTATAAACTCACTAAACAACAAGCGATTAATGCCTTTACAGAGCAAAATGTTTTATGGAAAAACCGAAATTCAGGTCCAACAATAGAGACTGAGCTAACGGATAACACTATCACGGCTAAAGCTGAAGAAACTCCGACTATTGATAAAGCGATTACTACAGAAATAACAACACCTATTACCGACGATAATGATATAGCTCGTTTGAAATTAGTTGTCCCGAATGATCAGGCCCCATTAAACGATGACGCTATATCACCGTTAGGGGCAGAAAAAATAAAAGTACTCAGTGAGCAATTGACCTTAGCTCAAGAAACGATCGAAGGGCAAACACAAGAAAATATCGACTTCAAGGCTCGGATGGATGCGCTAGAAGTACAAATGGGGACTATGCGTCGATTAATCTCATTGAAAGATGCTGATCTAGCCAGATTACAAAGCATGTTGGAGAATGACCAACAACCCGATGAAAATACACTTCCCGCAGATGCTGCAGTTGTTGAAAATACTGACATAGCTAAAAATAATGAGTCTTTAGATATTCCGCTATCAAGTGATAAGGCGAAAGCTAGCCAACCAGAATCCGTCACTGACATTAATGCTATAGAAGGTGAACTTGAATCGCTTTTTGCTATGGCGCAAAAGTTTGTGACTAACAATAAAGTCGAAATGGTTATAGGTGCTGGGGGTCTATTGTTACTATTAATTTTGTTATCAATGATCAAACGCCGCAAGGAAGGTGAAGATTCATCGGATGATGTTCAAAATCCTGATAATGATGATGAAGACCTCTTCACGAACCAACCCGCTACAGTTGATGAAGATAAACTGGAAAAATCGATTAATATCAATGACGCTCGACAAACTGTTGAGACCGTAGTGATGGATAAGAAGGCAGTAGCTGAACTGATTGAGCAAGCAGATATGTTAGTGGCATATACTGATTTCGAAAAAGCGATGGTTTTACTCAAACAGGCAAAACAACAAGAACCTAATAATCAATTAGTATTACTTAAATTGTTATTTGTTATGTTCAAACTACAGTTAAAAGATCCATTTGTTACATTAGCTCGCAGCCTCAATATAGATAAAGATTCCACTGAATGGTTGGAAATCACAGCCTGGGGTAGACAACTTGCGCCATTAAATACGCTATTTTATATTACCGCTGCTGATAGGCCGGCAAGCGCACTAAACCTAGATGCTTTTAGCGCGGTTAAAGATGATAACTTATTACTAGATCCAATCTCAGATAAAGAAGTCGATGGAATTGAAGCAAACAGTTCTAACACTATTGAATTCAATCTTGATGACTATGGGACAGATGATGTAGTAAGTACTGCTGATAGTTCAATCACAACACTTGATGAAATAAAGTTTAACGATGATACATCTTTAAACTTTGATACCTCATTTACGTTAGATGATGAAAATAAAAATACAGACTTGGATACGCCATTAAATTTTGAAGTTGACTCCAACACCGATGACATTGTGCTGTCATTAGATGGTGAACCATTATCGTTAGATTTGACTGAGCAAGCTTTTCAGCCAGAAATCTTGTCGACCAAAGAAAATACTCTGGATAATCTCCAACATTTAAACATTGACTTAGATTCAGAATCTGAAAACAGTAGTTTTGACTTCGATATTAGTGGTTATGATGAAATTGATGAAGCCGAAACTAAGTTAGACTTGGCTGCTGCTTATGCTGATATGGGGGACCCTGACGGCGCGAGAAATATTTTGGAAGAGGTGCTTAAAGAAGGTAATGATGAGCAAAAATCTAAAGCACAAGCATTGTTAAAGAATTTGTCATAACGTGGTGACTAGGTGAAAGTGGCCTTAGGCGTAGAATATGATGGGACTCGATTTTCAGGATGGCAAGTACAACCATCACAAATAACAGTTCAAGGCTGTCTAGAGCGAGCATTAAGTCTTGTTGCTAATCACCCTGTAAAAACAGTTGCCGCGGGTCGTACGGATTCTGGTGTGCATGCCCTTCAACAAGTAGTACATTTTGAAACAACAGTAAAACGTGGTGAACGGAACTGGATTTTAGGGCTTAATACTAATCTACCATCCGATATAAATGTCACATGGGCTAGATTGGTTGACGATGATTTTAGTGCGCGATTTTCAGCCATCAATCGCAGTTATCGTTACATTATTATGAACCGTGTGAGTCGTTCAGCTATTCATGCTCACAAAATGTGGTGGATCTTTAGCCCTTTAGATGCTGATCGGATGCAAGCGGCAGCAGATCTATTGGTAGGACATCACGATTTTTCTGCCTTTAGAGCAAAAGAGTGTCAAGCGCATAGCCCCGTTAAAACCGTCGAAAAAATAAAGGTGACGCGTCAGGGAGATTGCATTGCTATTGATGTAAAAGCTCAATCATTTTTGCATCACATGGTCAGAAACTTAGTAGGTGTATTAGTGCCTATCGGTGAAGGTAGAAAACCAATTGAATGGGCTAGGGAAGTATTAGAAGGCCGTGATCGTTCTCATGGTGGCATAACCTCACCACCAGAAGGGTTGTATTTTATAAAGGTTGAATATCCTGAGCAATATAAGCTTCCAACAGTGTCAGCTTTTCCTGTGGTCTGGTAAAGTAGTAGGTTAACTTTTTCCTGAAATGCGATCTCATGCGAACACGCGTAAAAATTTGTGGCATTACTCGTCGCCAAGATGCTGAATTTGCAGTTGAAATGGGTGCTGATGCATTGGGCTTGGTATTTTATCCAGCTAGCCCTAGGGCGGTTTCTATTGCGCAGGCAAAAGAGATCGTAGATGGATTAGCGCCGTTTGTCAGTATTGTTGCATTATTTGTGAATGCTGAGCCCGACAGTGTCTATGCATGTATAGAAGCACTACCTAATGTGATATTGCAATTCCATGGCGACGAATCAGCCGAATATTGTGAACAGTTTTGCAGGCCCTATCTAAAAGCTATTAGGATGAAAACTAATACTGACTTAGATCATTTAGCCAACCAATACGATTCTGCTGCAGCAATATTGCTCGATAGTTATCAACCTGGGGTACCAGGCGGAACTGGACAGGTGTTTAATTGGTCATTAATCAAGAAAATTAATAAACCTTTGATTCTTGCCGGAGGATTGAATGTCGATAATGTGGCGAGTGCGATAGAACAAGTACAACCCTATGCGGTCGATGTCAGTGGTGGCGTTGAACAAGCTAAAGGGGTAAAAGATAAACAAAAAATAACTGCTTTTATGCAAGAGGTAGCAAATGGCTGAACAATTGGATAAAGATTATTACGACTCATACCCGGATGATAAAGGTCATTTTGGACCTTATGGTGGGCGTTTTGTAGGTGAGACTCTAATGGAAGCCATTTATGCGCTTGAAGAGGCTTATAATCGCTATAAAAACGATCCTGAATTCCAAGCTGAAATGGATAAAGATTTAGCTGATTTTGTTGGTCGTCCATCACCTATCTATTTGGCTGAAAATTGGACAAAAAGACTAGGTGGAGCACAAATCTATTTGAAGCGAGAAGATTTAAATCATACTGGTGCCCATAAAATAAATAATACAATTGGCCAAGCATTATTAGCTAAACGTATGGGTAAAAAACGAATTATTGCTGAAACAGGCGCCGGGCAACATGGCGTCGCAACGGCTACGGTTGCCGCTCGTTTAGGTATGGAATGTGTTGTTTATATGGGGGCTGAAGATGTTCAGCGTCAGGCACAAAACGTATATCGGATGAAATTATTAGGTGCGACAGTTGTACCTGTCGAATCTGGTTCGCGTACCTTAAAAGATGCTTTGAATGAAGCATTACGTGATTGGGTGACCAACGTCGATGATACCTTTTATATCATTGGTACCGTTGCTGGCCCACATCCTTATCCTGCCATGGTACGTGATTTTCAAGCCATAATTGGTCGTGAAGCACGCAGTCAGATTCTAAAAGCGACAGGCCGTCTTCCAGATGCTTTAATTGCATGTATCGGTGGCGGCTCCAATGCCATAGGTTTATTCCATCCATTTATTGGTGATTCAGAAGTGGCAATGTATGGCGTTGAAGGCGCTGGACATGGCATTGAAACGGGCAAACATTCAGCACCGCTTGCTGCTGGTACACCGGGTGTGTTGCATGGTAATCGTACCTATTTAATGCAAGATAAAAATGGTCAAATTATTGAAACTCATTCTATTTCGGCTGGTTTAGATTACCCCGGCGTTGGCCCTGAACACGCGTGGTTAAAAGATATTGGTCGTGCTCAGTATGTTTCAGTCACCGATGATGAAGCATTACAGGCATTTCATGATTTAACGCGTACGGAAGGTATTATTCCTGCACTGGAATCAAGCCATGCTCTAGCCTATGCGACTAAATTAGCGCCAACCATGTCACCCGATAAAATATTGATGATTAATCTTTCTGGTCGTGGTGATAAAGATATGCATACTGTAGCCGAAATGGCTGGTTTAAGTTTCTGAGGGATAATAGATGAGTCGTATTAAACAATGTTTTGATAAGTTAAAGGCGGATGGTCAAACCGCACTTATCCCTTACATTACTGCTGGTGATCCAGAGCCATGGGTAACTGTACCGATGTTGCATGCCCTAGTAAGTGCCGGCGCAAACATCTTAGAATTGGGTGTGCCTTTTTCTGATCCCATGTCTGATGGTCCTGTTATTCAAAAAGCGTGCGAGCGTGCATTGAAAAATGATGTCTCGCTCCACCACGTACTAGATATGGTGGGCCAGTTTAGACAAAAAGATAAAGATACGCCGATTGTGTTAATGGGCTACGCGAATCCATTGGAAGCTATGGGTTATAAGTCTTTTGCTAAAAAAGCACAAGAGGTAGGGGTTGACGGTATCTTAACGGTTGACATGCCGCCTGAAGAGTCTGAGGAATTCTTGTCGATTATGGATCAACATCAGATTGATACTATCTTTTTGGTTGCACCAACAACGTCAGTCGAACGTATGGAAAAAATTGCTAAAAATGCAAGAGGCTTTATTTATTATGTATCTATCAAAGGTGTTACAGGTACGGCGAGTCTTGATGTGACAGAAGTGACAGAAAAAATGGCTCTGCTTCGAGCACGAACAGATCTACCCTTAGGTGTTGGTTTCGGTATCCGTAATGGTGTGTCAGCTGCCGCAGTATCTGAAGTTGCGGATGCCGTGGTTGTTGGAAGTACACTGGTAAATTGTATTGCAGATCATGCCGATAGGCCGGAGGATTTACCTGCTGCCGTCGCTAATGTATTGGCAGAAATGCGCCATGCAATTAATGCTCGTGATATGGCTAAATAACGCGTCGAAAATGAATATAATAGGTGGCAACAATGAGCTGGTTTGAAAAATTAATTCCTTCGAAAATTCGTACAACAGTTCGCAATCGTTCAGTACCAGAAGGTGTCTGGTGTAAATGCCCAGCATGTGACAGCGTTCTTTACGGTGCTGAATTAGTGCGAAATCTTCATGTCTGCCCTAAATGCGCCCATCATCAACGAATTAATGCTCGTACTCGACTCGCTAGCTTTCTAGATGAAGGTGAGCGAAAAGAAATCGGCGTAGATGTCAAACCTGTTGATACGCTGAAATTTAAAGATAGTAAAAAATATAAAGATCGTATCCATCAAGCTCAAAAAATAACCGGTGAAAATGATGCCTTATTAGCGATGCAAGGTACTATTAATGCCTTGCCTATTGTTGCGGTATCATTTGACTTCGGCTTCATGGGCGGTTCTATGGGATCAGTGGTCGGCGAAAAATTTGTTCGTGCTGCACAAGTAGCACTAGAAAAGAAAATCCCCTTGGTTTGTTTTTCTGCTAGTGGTGGTGCGCGTATGCAAGAAGGTTTATTTTCGTTGATGCAAATGGCTAAAACCAGCGCTATTTTGGCCCAATTAAGTAAAGCCGGAGTGCCTTTTATTTCAGTATTGACCGATCCCACTATGGGCGGTGTATCAGCAAGTTTGGCGATGTTAGGTGATCTTAATGTGGCAGAACCCAAAGCATTAATTGGATTTGCTGGTCCTCGTGTTATTGAACAAACGGTAAGAGAAACGTTGCCAGAAGGCTTCCAACGCAGTGAGTTTTTAGTTGAGCATGGTGCTGTAGATATGATTATTGACCGTCGTGATATGCGAGATCGACTATCAAACATATTGTCTGTGTTGCAAAAGCGCGTAGCCGCTTAAGCTAGCCTGAGTCAATGCGCTTTCAAACTCTGCCACAATGGTTAAAGTGGCAGGAGTCACTCCATTTCACCGAAGTTGATCCAGGCCTAGAGCGAGTAGGTCTGGTATGGCAACAACTTGGCGGTACCTCTAGATTACCTTGTACTGTGGTCACTATTGCGGGTACTAATGGCAAGGGTTCCTCTGTGGCAATGCTTGAGTCGATTTTTCGTATGGCTGGTTACCGCACAGGCACATACACTTCACCGCATCTATTACAGTATAACGAACGTATTTGTATTGAAGGCAAAGCTTGTAATGATAAAATCATCTGCGAAGCATTTGATCGTATAGATAAAACACGCGGTGACATTTCACTGACTTATTTTGAATTTGCAACCTTAGCTGCTGCCGATATTTTTAGCCGTAACAATATTGATATTGCCATTTTAGAGGTTGGTATGGGAGGTCGACTGGATGCCGTTAATTTATTCGATACCGATATTGCTTTAATTACACCGATTAGCCTTGATCATACGGCATGGTTAGGCACTAACCGCGAAGCCATTGGAGTTGAAAAGGCAGGTGTTATACGGCAAGGTAAGCCTGTTGTTTGCTCCGAAAAAACGCCACCTCAGAGTGTAATAAACTATTCGGTCTCACTTCAATCGCCTACTTATCTGGCTGGTGTTGAATTCAATATCTCCATCAATAAAGACCATTGGAATTGGTCAAATAGCCATATTCAATGGAATAATCTACCTTTTCCAGCATTGATGGGCATATATCAACTTCAAAATGCCGCGGCAGTACTTCAGGTTATTAGTTTATTAAATGATCAAGGTTATGCTATTTCTGAAAAGGCTATCAGAGACGGCTTGGCAACGGTACAACTCGCGGGACGATTCCAACAGATTCAAGGTGACATCACAACTATTTTGGATGTTACGCATAATCAACAAGGTGCAGAGAATCTTGCAAAATTATTAGTTGAGATACCTTGCCACGGACAAACGTTTGCTGTGTTATCAATGTTGAAAGACAAAGATGTTGCCGCCGTGGTATCTGTATTAAAACCCGTTATAGATATCTGGTATATTGCGGGCCTTGAAGGGAACCGGGGAATGACTAGCGATACATTAGCGGCGCAATTGATCAATATCATCGATGAGGATAGGATTAGGCCATTTCCCACTGTGATAGAAGCTTATGATCAAGCATGTATCGGCGCAAAGAAAGGTGATCGGGTATTGGTTTTTGGTTCATTTCATACTGTTGAAGCCGTGTTGAACGCTAGGCTTTAAAGTTGGATAAGACAGTTATCTTATTTTGTACGAGATGCCATTATCGAATTAGCTATACATTTTCTTAATGTCTACCTGATGAAATGCCAGCACTTTGGCACGTTTTATCTTCATTGTTGGTGTCATTAAATCATTTTCCACCGTCCAAGGCTCTAGCATGAGTGTGACGCGGCGAATTTTTGCATAGGCAGGGAAGTCATGTAATAGCATTCTTAAGCGATGGATTACGTCACTATTTAAGCTTTTATCAATAAGGCTATTGCGATCAAATGCATCTAAACCATGTTCTTTAGCTAAACTAAACCAATGATCGGTATTGAGCACTAATAAGGCTGCTAGATAGGATTCACCCTCGCCTAAGACTAATGCTTGTTCGAAAATGTCATCCATTAAGATGGCAGCTTCAATGTCACTTGGTGGTACCTTTTCACCATTACTTAAAATTAAAATATCTTTTATTCGGCCGGTTATATAGATATGTCCATTGTTACCGATGCGTGCTTGATCGCCGGTGTGCAACCAGCCTTCAGCGTTAATAATTTGAGCCGTCGCTTTGTGGTTATTCCAGTAACCTAGCATATTGCCTGGACCACGGGCCAATAACTCATCGTTTTCGCCGATCATAACGCTCACGCCGGGAATGGGTTTGCCAACACTGGCAGGATCATTACTGTCGGGTTTATTCACACTAATGACAGGACTGGTTTCAGTTAAACCATATCCCTGTAACAAACAAAAACCAAGACCAATAAATAATTTTGAGACGGGCAGAGGTAGTGCAGCACCGCCACTAACAATGAGGCGCAAATTTCCACCTAATCGGGCGTGTACTTTTGACGCTACGAGCTTGTCGAGCATAGGCCACATTATAAAGCTCGGGCACCAGTTTTTATCACCTTGATGATATTGAAAGCGTGTCCAGCCTATATTTGCAGTGGTTTTAAATAAACCTTTGGCGATAAATGACTTAGTTGATAGTTGAGCTTGTAAGCGACAATAGATCCGTTCAAAAATACGCGGTACAGCAATCATTACGCTCGGTTTCACATATTGCATGTCATCGGCAAGTAGGGTGATACTACGTGTATAAGCAACCGTTGCCCCTGCCATCATCGGCAAATAATAGCCTGCTGTACGCTCTAGGGTATGGGATAAAGGCAAAAAAGATAAAAATATATCGCTAGGTACTATATCAATACATTGCAATGAGCCTGCGGCCACAAATAGCATATTGTAGTGGCTAAGCATGACGCCTTTGGCACGGCCAGTAGTGCCTGATGTGTATATGATCGAAGCTAGTTGATGAGGCTTCGCATTGTCGTCACGTATCTTGCCTCCGCTTATGGGCAACCAATCTTTCGCATAGATTGCAGGGGCCGATAAGACGTCATTTTCAAAATTATTGATAATGATGGCTTGAATTTGATGCGCTTCCGTTATCGATGGTTCTAGGCGTTTCCACTGCGTTGCACTTTGTAGAAAGAGTAACTTAACATCAGCATCCTGCAAGATGTAAGCAACACTATCAGGACGATCATCAGGATACAAAGGTACTACAACTAGCCCTAAGCCCATTGCTGCTTGGTCAAAAAATACCCATTCTTTACAGTTTTTAAGGTTAATTGCGACACGATCACCCGCTGCTAGCTCTTCTTTGGCTAATGCATCTTGCCAGCGTGCAACCTGTATTGCCACTTCTTGCCAAGAAATGTCATACCACTCTTTTCGTGAATTAGAATAACTACGGTAGGCTACATGATGTGGACTACGTTTTAGCCGTTCCTGGAATAAGCCATAGAGTGTTCCCGCTTGTTCTGGTGGTATGGAATCATTAGTTGTTGAGATAGTTAGGTGGTTAGCCATCCTGTTTTCTGGTGGCATGGAGTCGTTGATCGTCGCGTCGGTCATGGGATAAACCATAGGGTTAGAGGAATAACCAACGCATTTGAATGGCTAGAATATCAACACTTGAATCATATTCGCCTTTTACTGTGTAACCATTATTATCGGTATCATTAATTGTCGGATCGTTGAGAAATATATGTGTATAACCTGCATCGAGGGTAATATTGTCTGAATATTTATAGCTGGCACCCATTGCAAGCCATTTACGATTTTCATCTGGAATTCGTGGTGTTCGATATTGATCGGAAACGGGCGTTTCCTCATATGCAACACCGCCGCGGAAGGTCCAAGTATCGTTATGTATGTATGTAAGACCTAGACCATAACGCATATTATTATTCCATTTTTCATCTTTGCTACTATTGAGGCGGTCAGAATCCGTTGAGTTAATGGCTAATACCTGGAATCGACTCCATCGTGTCCAGCTCGCATCACCCATGACGGCCCATTTATCATTAATTTGGTGGTGGATGGCTAAAGACGCGGATTCTGGTAAGGTCACTTTGCCATCAATATCACCGTTAGCAAATCCAGCTCCACTTGCTACACTTTGTACTGCGCCATTATCAGGTATATCGAAGCTTCCTTTTCCTTCCAAATGATGGGAGATCTTTGAGCGATAGGCGAGGCCAACTCGCGTTGCATCGGTGGCTTGAAATATTAAACCCAGATTATAGCCCCAGCTCCAATCATCAGCCGTTATTTTTGCTTTACCGTCATGAGCCTGAGGAGCTGCACATGCTCCTACCGATGCTGCGGCACAAACAGCACCAAAATCAACTGCTTGCGTCAGTTCAAGCTCAATATAGTGTAGAGTAATACCAAATCCCAATGACAACTTTACCGTTGTCTTAAACGCCAGTGATGGATTGATATTAATAGTTTTCAAATCAGATTTAATAGCATGATAACGACCGACCCAATTATCGTCATACTCAGTTACTAAGCCAAAAGGTGCATTAACGCCGACCCCTGCAACCATACGATCATTAAGTCGGTGGGCATAATATAGGTTGGGGACAATGCCAAGTTTGCCGCCATCATCTCCACTCCCTGTTATTGCTGTGCCACCTAGTGATGAAGGGATAGTTGAACCCTCATTAGTAAAGTCACTTTCAGGGTTAATGAAGTTTAGACCTGTAGCAAATTCGGAATGCGATAAATACGTTAAACCCGCCGGATTAAAAAATATTGTGCTTGCATCTTCGGCCACTGCGGCACTGCCTGCAAAGGCGCGGCCTAAACCAGTCACACTTTGTTCGATAATGGCAAAACCAGCGGCATAGCTCATTGAGCTAAGTGTAGAGGCGATTAAAAAGCTGCCGAGTTTTAATTTATAATGCTGTGCCATGTGCAGCTTACCTCGCCATAAAATTGTTAATCAAACATGAAAATTAGCCTAAGCTTATGAATGGTGCAAGTTTTATTAAGAAACTTAACGGCGTTTAAACAAAAGATCCCATACGCCATGACCTAATTTATGGCCACGTTGTTCAAATTTGGTCAGTGGGCGATAATCAGGACGAGGGATATATCCTGAAGTATCAGCGCAATTTATAAATTCATTATTATTAGATAAATCTTCTAACATTTGTTCAGCATAATGTTGCCAATCTGTCGCCATATGCAAATGACCGCCTGTTTTTATTTTAGCGGCTAAAATATCGACAAATGCAGCTTGAATAATACGTCGTTTATGATGGCGTTTTTTATGCCATGGATCTGGGAAATAGAGTTGCACACGGCTTAATGCATTATCAGCAATACGGTGATTTAATAACTCTACTGCGTCAGTGCAAGCAACACGTAAATTAGTTAAATCTTGTAGCTCAATTGCTTTAAGCAATTGGCCTACACCAGGCCGATGGACTTCAACGCCTAAAAAGTCTTGTTCGGGTTGTTCAGCAGCCATTTGAGCAAGTGTAGCGCCATTACCAAAGCCTATTTCTAGCACTTTTGGTGCATCGCGACCAAAAAGTTGATTAAGATCAATCGTTGAATCGGCATTATCAATGGCAAATTGTGGCCAAAGTTCATCAATAGCACGTTGTTGCCCTTGCGTTAAGCGACCTTCACGGCGTACAAAGCTACGCACGGTACGTAGTGGTTTTCCTTCGATCATTATAATTTTGCTACCTAAAATGAATGGTTGAACTATATAGTAAATGTCGATATAACGGACGATCATACATTAAACTTCGAAAGGAATTTATATGTCATCATGCTGCGGTGGTAATTCAAGTCAACCAGTAAGTTTTATAAGGTTTAATCATCCCAACAACCCGAACTCAATAATATAATTAATGCGTGGAGTTAGCTTAAGTTTGAGTGAATGTTTTTGTTACTAACTGTACCTAGCACGTGAACATTCCCTCACTAAGAATGACGTGCGCCATTCGTAACTTAATGGATAAAATACGGTTCGGCTTATCAGATGTGATATTTTTATCGATGTACTAGGGGCTGTTGATCTTTGATGCATAAACTATTACGTGGTACTTTTCTCTTTAATCTACCTTAGATATATGAAAAAAGAACTCAAAAATAGAAATATTCCTCAAAGATCAATATCCCTTAGCTTGTGCCCTAGTTATATCATGGCAAGTAAGATTTGCTGTACTAAATGGTCACTCTGAGATTATGTCATTATGCAAAACAACATATGCAAGTAAAAATAGCCTTGTTTCTACCGATAGCAGCAGCGTCACAAGTTATCCTATTTGTCATGGTTAGTGAGTGTTGCTGTTAGGTAAAACTGATAATTTCAATTAGCTAGTGTGCGAAAAAGGCCTATTCGAGTTAGAATGTAAGGTGAATTTAGAAATTTATAGCGGATTTAGCTTTTGTTAAATCTCAAATAACGAGCATTTTGCTTGTTTAAATCAAGCAAAGCACAGAGAAGGAAGTTACCTATGGTTCATCCAGTATTAGAAGCAGTTACTAACGACATAATTGAACGGAGCCGTGTTGGCCGTGCGGCCTATTTAGCACGAATTGATGCCGCAGTTGAAACTGGGCCTCACCGGGCTCAATTAGAATGTGGTAATTTGGCACATGCTTTTGCTGCTAGTGCCACCGGTGAAAAAACGGATTTAATTGCTAATATTAAAGCTAATATCGGCATCATCTCTGCTTATAATGATATGTTATCCGCACATCAACCCTATAAAAACTATCCGGACTTAATCAAGCGAGCAGCGCTTTTAGCCGGTGGTGTTGCACAATTTGCTGGTGGTGTACCTGCCATGTGTGATGGTGTGACCCAAGGTCAGCCAGGCATGGAATTATCGCTATTTAGCCGCGATGTTATTGCGATGGCATCAGCTATCGGCCTAAGTCACAATATGTTTGATGGCGCTTTATTTTTAGGTATTTGTGACAAAATCGTGCCGGGACTATTGATTTCAGCATTGAGCTTCGGTCATTTACCTGCGATTTTTGTACCTGGCGGGCCGATGCCAAGTGGCTTACCGAACAAAGAAAAAGTCCGTATTCGTCAGCTTTATGCCGAAGGCAAAGTGGGTCGAGATATTTTGTTGAAAGCCGAATCTGAGTCTTATCATAGTCCTGGTACGTGTACTTTCTACGGTACGGCCAATAGCAATCAAATGATGGTTGAAATGATGGGACTACATTTACCGGGTAGCTCATTTATTAACCCTAACACGCCATTACGTGATGCGTTGACCGTGAGTGCCACTGAGCAAGTATTGAAATATACCGCTTTAGGCGATGATTTCCGCCCGATCGGTCATATGATTGATGAAAAAGCGATCGTGAATGCCATGATAGGTTTAATGGCAACAGGAGGTTCGACTAACCATACCATGCATTTAGTGGCTATTGCCCGTGCTGCAGGTATCAGTATTAATTGGGACGATTTCGATAAGATTGGGAGGATCATTCCATTACTTACGCGAATCTATCCAAACGGTGAAGCGGACATCAACCATTTCCAAGCTGCAGGAGGCATGGGTGTACTGATTGGCGAATTGTTATCAAAGGGCTTGTTGCACGAAGACATTATGACTGTTGCATCAACCCGTGGCATGAGTACCTATACACAAGAACCAAAATTAGTTGAAGGTAAATTAATTTGGGAAGAAGGACCTGGCAAATCTTTAGATCTGAATGTTATTGGTACATATGATGAGCCTTTCTCTGCCACAGGTGGTTTACATTTGATTCATGGCAATTTAGGTCGTGGCGTATCAAAGATCTCTGCGGTGGCAGAAGAGCATCAGATTGTCGAAGCGCCCGCAATGGTATTTGATGATCAAGATGAGGTAGTAGCCGCCTTCAAACGTGGTGAAATGCAAAAAGATTTGATCGTTGTGCTACGATTCCAAGGTCCTAAAGCGAATGGAATGCCCGAATTGCACAAATTGACACCACTATTGGGTGTATTACAGGACAAAGGCTTCCATGTTGCGATTGTGACCGATGGTCGTATGTCAGGTGCCTCAGGTAAAATACCTTCAGCTATTCATATGTGTCCAGAAAGTGAAATAGGAGGCCCGTTAACGCGTGTACGTACCGGTGACATGTTGCATCTTAATACTCAAACAGGTGATTTAAATATTTTGATAGATGACGAACTATTCAATAATCGCACGCAATGCATTAAAGGTAGTGTCGAACATCATTATGGTATGGGACGAGAATTGTTCGATAGTTTCCGTCGCGGTGTCTCATCTGCTGAAACGGGTGCCATCAACATGTTTAACGTTGAATAAATAATTATTTAAAACTTTGGAAAAAATACAATGCGCTTAACCATTAAAGAAATTATGACTATGTCACCAATTGTACCGGTGATGGTTATTAATAACGTTGAACATGCCGTACCATTAGCTAAAGCCTTGGTTAAAGGTGGATTAAAAGTACTAGAAATTACGCTGCGCACACCAGCCGCTTTAGAATCCATTAGACGTATTAAAGCAGAAGTACCTGATGCGATTGTCGGCGCAGGTACTATCATCAATATTGAAACATTGAATCAAGCGATTGAAGCGGGTGCTCAATTTATTGTTAGTCCAGGCACAACGGATAAATTAATTGATGCGGCATTAGCAACTGGGGTGCCTTTATTGCCAGGTATCGCTAATCCGAGTGATGCAATGCGTTTATTAGAAAAAGGCATTACTGCAATGAAGTTTTTCCCTGCAGAAGCAGCAGGCGGTGTGCCAATGCTTAAATCAATCGGAGCTCCGATCCCACAAATTATGTTCTGCCCAACGGGCGGTGTAAGCCAAAAGAATGTTAAAGAATACTACAGCTTGCCAAATGTAGCGTGTGTAGGTGGTTCTTGGATGTGTGCTGCAAACTTAGTTGATGCTGAAAATTGGGATGAAATTACCCGTTTATCTATTGAAGCGGTTCAATTAGCAACTAGTTAGTTAATCTCTTCGTAAATGAGGGGCTGGGCGCATCGAGTCAAAACCTCGGGGTTCCCCTAGTCCCTTTTTTATTTATTACAATTAAATTATGCACTAGGGTTTAATGAGTCTTCAATCAATGTCTAAGTTAGTTGATGTTTAATGGCTTGAAATTAATACTTCACGTTGTAACCAGTCATTAATCAAAGCACGCGCACCATCAATTACAATGTGTGGGTTTGGATGTTGAAGTTCATTAGCTATTTGTTCAGCTGCCATTTGGCCTGTCAATCCCTCATTAAACAAATTGAGAAGACGCGCACTTACAGGGTTTAATTCTAAAAATGTGATGTTATCTTGCTTGTTGCGGTAAACAAGTAAGTGTACAGGACTTTTGCTAGCTTCATAGGGTTGAAAGTCGGGACCAATCTTATGAACAGGGTAGTTGTAAACTAAAGGCCATGCGAGTGAGGACGTTTTAAAGTGGATATCTAAGTTATTTTGGTTTGAATTGAGCTTCGATGGTTCTGCCTCAACATTATCTAAAACACTTAAGGCTAATTCTACCCATTCATAATGCGCGAGTTCTTGAATGAAAATAGGGTCATTAGCGTTGTCACGTTCATGTTCAAGATAAGCTATAAATTCACGACCAATCTCATGGAACAAGGGGGTTTTACAGTGATGTTTAATCATGAAGTCACGAATCATACTATGCCAATCTTCATCTGAGAAAATCTGCCTTAAAACCGGAAAACCATTGCTGATAAAACCTTCAATGTTATTGTAGAAAAGTTCTTGATAAATCGCCATGCGTCGTGGTTCTATATTGTGAGGCATGGTTTGGTTCTCAGGATCCCGCAGGAAGGCTGCAAACTGATATTGGGTGTCAATGAAGCTTGGTGTTTTAGGCTGTTGTGACATGAGCGTGTCCCTGTATCGACTGATAATGACGTATTTTATCCACTTCAGTAAGTAAAGTATCAAGTGAAGGGATATTAAAGTCACGCTCTAACAGAGTGGGCAGTACACCATGATGTTGATAAGTGAGTTCTAGTAGTTTCCACACAGGATCGATGATATCGGCGCCGTGAGTATCTACTTTTAGATCATCTGCTTCATCATAATGGCCAGCGATATGCAAGTATGCAATGCGCTCACTGGGTACGGATTTAATATAACTTGCAGCATCATAACCGTGGTTAATACTGTTGACGTAGATATTATTAACATCAAGTAATAAGTCACAATTTGCTTGTTTAAGTACGCCATTTAAAAAGTCAATTTCTGACATTTCCTGCCCTGGCGCAGCATAATATGAGACATTTTCAATGATTAAAGGCCGTTCTAGGATTTCTTGAACCCGTTGAATACGCTTGGCTACATGGTCAACCGCTTGTTGTGTAAAGGGGATAGGCATCAAATCATAAAGATGACCATCATCACTGCAATAGCTTAAATGTTCGCTATAAGATCTTATGTCATGTTTATCAAAGAATTTTTTCAAACGCATTAGGAAGTTTTCATCTAACGGTGCTGGACTGCCGATGGATAATGATAGGCCATGACAAATCATCGGGTAACGTTGGGCAAAATGTGCAAATTTTTTACCTAAGAGACCACCCATTTCCATCCAGTTTTCAGGCGCGACTTCAAGAAAATCAGCGGGGTTGTGGTCAAGTGCATCAAGCTCATTCATGAAGCTTCTGCGGAGCCCTAAACCTGCACCCAATATTGGGCATGAGGTTGTATTCATTAATGTATCTCCTGATTAGCTTTCTGCCATTATGACCGATGATAATGCGAAATGTTACATATTGATTTATGTTTTAAGCTTAATTCAATCATCTGATAGTTTAATGGTGTGTGCATTTTTGTTTTTAACAAGGTTGTCATTTTTTGGGTTGGAGACCTACTTAGTGCTAAAATAGCCGTTTTAATTATCAGGAACCTTACCGAATGGCTTTCGAACATATCAACTTACCTGAGAATGGCAGCGTTATTCGTGTTAATGAAAATTTTTCTTTAGATGTACCAAATCAACCTATCATTCCATTTATTGAGGGTGATGGTATTGGTGTTGATATCACACCAGCAATGATTTCAGTTATCGATGCTGCTGTTGAAAAAGCTTATATCGGTGAGCGTAAAATAGCATGGATGGAAGTCTACGCAGGTGAAAAAGCGATCAAAGTCTATGGTGCAGATCAGTACTTACCTGAAGAGACTATGCAGGTGCTAAAAGACTATGTCGTATCCATAAAAGGTCCCTTGATGACCCCCGTGGGTGGCGGTATGCGCTCATTAAATGTAACGATGCGGCAAACGCTTGATTTATATCTTTGCCAACGACCTGTTCGTTATTATCCTGGCACACCTAGCCCCGTTAAAGCACCTGAAAAAATCGATATGGTTATCTTCCGTGAAAATTCAGAAGATATTTATGCCGGTATTGAGTGGGCAGCGGAAAGCGATGATGCCAAGAAAATCATTAGATTTTTACAAGAAGAAATGGGCGTTACGAAAATCCGTTTCCCTGAAACATCAGGTATTGGTATTAAACCTGTTTCGCGCGAAGGAACAGAACGCTTAGTACGTAAAGCGTTTCAATATGCAATTGATAATAACCGTGATTCTGTCACCATCGTCCACAAAGGTAATATCATGAAGTTCACCGAAGGTGGCTTCAAAATTTGGGGTTATGAACTTGCAGCTAAAGAGTTTGGTGCAATGCCATTAAATGGTGGGGAATGGAAATCATTCAAAAATCCAAATACGGGTAAAGAAATCGTTATTAAAGATTGTATTGCCGATGCCTTTTTACAAGAGATTTTGTTACACCCGTCTGCCTACGATGTGGTGGCGACATTAAATCTAAATGGTGATTATATTTCTGATGCCTTAGCTGCTCAGGTCGGTGGCATTGGTATTGCACCAGGAGCAAATCTATCTGATTCCATCGCTATTTTTGAAGCAACGCATGGTACAGCACCTGCTTTAGCGGGTAAAAATATGGCAAATCCATCGTCATTGATTTTGTCAGCTGAAATGTTATTACGTCACCTTGGCTGGCTTGAAGCCGCTGATTTAGTGGTCGCTGGTGTGGCAGGTGCAATTATGAACTCTCAAGTCACCTGTGATTTGGCCGAGATGGTTGGTGTAGAAGCCCTAAGTAGTAGTGATTACGCGGTCTCAGTTATAAACCATATGTAATCGCGCTGTTGAGAAAAGTACGAACTGAACTCAGCAAATATAAATTCAATCCTTAAGGAAATTAAAATGAAAGTAGCAGAAAATACCGTTGTAGTTATTGACTACACCTTGACCAATAATGAAGGTGAAGTCATTGATACTTCTGATGGTGCAGGCCCATTAGCCTATTTACAAGGCTTTGGTAACATTATTGATGGTCTTGAAGAAGCATTAGAAGGCAAACAAGCGGGAGACAAAGTTAAAGCGAGCATTGAACCTGCAAAAGCTTATGGCGAACGTCATGATGAAATGGCTCAAGAAGTGCCAAAAGAATTATTTGGCGGCGTTGAAAATATAGAACTTGGTATGCAATTTGAATCTGAAACTGATGATGGTCCTGTAATGGTTACTGTTGTTGCTATCACTGATGATATGGTCACTGTTGATGGTAACCACCCATTAGCAGGTGTCCATTTGAACTTTGATGTAACAGTACGTGAAGTACGCGAAGCGACAGAAGAAGAATTGGCGCATGGCCATGTACATGGTGACGGCGGGCATCACCACTAAGCAATAGTTTATTGTCAATCTCGATGATAGCTACATGGTATTTGAACTCGCTGTATTTGTAATACAATCTGTTCTCAACATATATCTGATTCGTAGTTGAATTAAAAAACGTAATTGTTTAAGTATAAAGATAAGACAGAGGCGGGCTTTTATAGCCCGTCTTTTTATTTTTTAATATAGCTAGAATAAATATATATGCAAAATTATACTCAATTGAACCAGCAATTTGGCATTAGGGATCAACTCCAGTTTAGTCAGGACGATAATGGATTTGTAATGATTAATATTACGAACCAATGTGCCAAAGCTAGAATTTCTACCTATGCTGGCCAAATCATTTCGTATCAACCTAATGGTGAAGCAGAAGATTTATTTTTTCTAAGTGATAAAGCCCTGTATCAGCAAGGTAAATCAATTAGGGGTGGTGTACCTATCTGCTGGCCATGGTTTGGTGATGACACTTCCGGTTTTGACAAACCCTCACATGGTTTTGTACGCAATCAGCAATGGCAAGTACTATCCACTGAAACATTAGAAGATGGTAGAACAAGTGTAACTTTAGCAACCACCGATACCGATTTGACTCGGCAATTATGGCACTATGAATTTAATTTAGAACTGAATATCATTATCGGTTCAACGCTTGAAATGACCTTGAAAACAAAAAATACGGGTAAACAATTTTTTACCATAACCCAAGCTTTACATAGCTATTTTAAGGTGAGTGATGTGAGCAACGTGTTAATCAAAGGTCTTGTTGGTAAGCCTTATATTGATAAACTAGATTCATTTGCTATTAAGCAACAAACGGATGATATTCAGATTTGTCATGAGATCGATAGGATTTATCAGAAATCGCCCAAACAGATCTCACTAACGGATAGCGGGTTTAATCGCACGATCACTATTACATCTTATGGAAGTGATACTACCGTGGTGTGGAACCCTTGGTCGACCTCAATTAAAAACATTGTTGATTTGGATCAGGAAAGTTATCGAAACTTTGTCTGTGTAGAAACTGCAAATGTGTTCACAGATAGCCTTACTATCATACCTGCAGGCCGTGAACATATCGTTACAACGGTTTTTAGCATTAGTTAGTTTGACGTAAATTTTCTCGGTTAATAAATAACCATTGAATAGCAATAATCGGGATGGCAGATAGTATTTTACCGTCCAATAATAGTTGGTAGACCTCATTAAACTTCATGGTGGTGACACAAATATCTTCATCTTCATGATCTAAGCCGTGAATGCCACCGATATGGCTTGTATCGACTTTGCCATAAAACAAGCTTAATAATTCCGAGGTGCCACCTGGTGAAGTAAAAAAATCATTTATTTTGATTAATTGTTGAATTTCACAGCCCGCTTCTTCAATTGATTCTCGATAAGCAACTTCTTCAGCTGTTTCGCCAGGCTCAATTGCACCCGCTACGATTTCTAATAACCATGCTTGTTCAGGCATTTGCATCGCGCCAACTCGAAATTGCTCAATGATCACTACTTCATCACGTAGCGGGTCATAAAGTAAAACTGCTACACAATTACCACGGTGAAACAACTCACGGGTAATGGGTTGGCTCCATCCCCCTTTGTATAAAGTGTGTTTAAGCGTGAAACTTTTTAAACTGAAAAAGCCTTGATAATGCGTATTTTCTTCAATAATAGTGAATTTTTTTTCAGTCATGATATACCTTTAGCGAATGTGTGTGGGTATAAATCCCGATTTTACTTCGCTGGTTGGGGTAAAAATATTAGCTGTAGAAATACCCTTTAATTTACGAAGGCTAGCGGTAAAAACTGTGCCATCTTTTTCAGTATGTTCTAATTTTACGGGTAAAAAATTCAAGGCTGGGGCGCACCACAATATGGTTTGGCGTTTGCTGGTTTCATCTCGGAGACGTTTTAGTTTTATAGTTTTTATTTTTCCGAGTGGCGTAGTAACTGTCTCTTCATCGATGAAATCGATCGTGTAGGTTTTAATTTTCCCACCATCAGCAATACGATAGTTATATTGGTTTTTGTCCTTACTCAGATCCATCATCAAGGCGAGTTGATACACCAATTTATCTAAAGTATAAGGTTCTAGAGCGAGCTGCCAAGGATAATTTTTATCGTCAATATGAAGCTGTTGTGATTGCCAATTGAAATCGAGCTTAAGATATTTGTCTTTCTTGCCGCCACTGCGTTGATATAGGTAATGTTGTGGCTGGATCTTGTTATTGACCATCAACCATGTGCTTGTCTCTTCAATCAAATCAGGTTTAAAAAAGGCGAATATACCTTGCGCTTGTGTCGTTGAACTAAACTTTCGAGAACCATCAACATTAGTCGATAAGTGTTGTTTTAGATCACCTGCTTGTATGCCATTTAGCATAACCAGATAATTAGCTGAAAAATCAGGTAGTTCCTGTGCCGTTAAGGACAAAGGCATTAAAAGCAGTAATGTAATTATTTTTCGTAACATATTACGAGTTAGTGACCAGTTTGTTAATTGCTTCGGGATAAAGCTTATGTTCTTGTTCAAGTACTCTAATGGCTAATGTTTTCGCAGTATCTGTACTTAAAATCGGTACTTTAGCTTGTAAAATCACGGGGCCGGCATCAAGTTCAGCGGTGACAAAATGAACACTAGCACCATGCTCAGTTTCACCCGCATCAATCGCACGTTGATGGGTATCCATACCTTTGAATTTTGGTAACAATGCTGGATGAATATTAATGAGTCTATTAGCGTAATGTTCTACAAATTCGGTCGTTAAAATTCGCATAAAACCAGCTAAAATAACCAAGTCCGGCGAGTAGGTATCAATTTTACTGGCCATGGCTTGGTCAAAAACTTCGCGTGATGCAAAGGCTTTATGATCAATTATTGCTGTATCAATACCCGCTTGTTGGGCAAAATTAATGCCCGCGGCATCAGGACGGTTGCTAATGACGGCGGCTATTTTAATAGGCAATGAGCCCTCATTAACCGCGTTCACGATCGAAATCATATTACTGCCACGGCCTGAAATAAGGATGACAACGCGAGGTGTTTTATCTGCCATAGTTGGGGTTGTGCTCACTATCATTTATTAATAATAACATGAGGGATCATTTGGTCAGACTTTTCAATATGACCTATTTGATATGCTGTTTCACTGTATTCTGCTAACAGCGATAAGGTTTGTTTAACATCATCTTGTGCCACACAAACAACCATGCCGATACCGTTGTTAAACGTACGATACATTTCTTCGTCGATTACATTGCCTTGGTCTTGTAACCAATCAAAAACAGCGGGTCGTTGCCAGCTAGTTGCATCAATCACGGCGCAGACATTATTTGGAAGTACCCGTGGAATATTTTCTAATAAACCACCGCCGGTGATATGTGATAAGGCATGAATATTAACCTTATCATTAAGTTGAAGTAGAGACTTAACATAAATTCGTGTGGGTGCCATTAAGTGTTCACCTATTGTACTACCGGCAAAGGGTGTTGATAACTCATCTTGACTGCGTTCAAGAATTTTACGAATAAGTGAATAACCATTTGAGTGTGGGCCAGAAGACGCGATGCCAATAAGGACGTCACCAACAACGACTTGGCTACCATCGATAGCTTTGTCTTTTTCAACAATACCGACACAAAAACCCGCTAGATCATAATCACCATCTTCGTACATGCTAGGCATTTCCGCTGTTTCACCGCCTACCAATGCAGTGCCGGCTAATATACAACCATCAGCAATGCCTGAGATTACTGATTCAGCAATATCGATATCGAGTTTGCTGGTTGCATAATAATCTAAGAAAAATAATGGTTCTGCGCCCAAGACAATAATGTCATTGGCACACATGGCTACGAGATCGATACCGATAGTGTTGTGAATGCCTGATTCGATAGCAAGACGTAATTTGGTACCGACGCCATCTGTTCCGGAAACTAAAACGGGGTGTTTATAACGATCTAGTGGTAATTCAAACATACTGCCAAAGCCACCTAAACCAGACATTACGCCAGGGCGACGTGTTCTGATAGCATGGGGTTTAATACGATCGACTAGCGCATTTCCGGCTTCGATATCTACGCCTGCATCGCGATAGCTCAGTGATGAAGAGGCTGAAGTATTTGTGTCGGCCGAGTTTGTCATATGTCAGTTCCTGAGATGGGTCATATTGCTCGAAGCATATTTTTTCGCTAATCTTTCGAGCAAAGCTTTAAAATAAATAAAACGGCATTCACGCCAATAAAAACAGCGTGATAGAATACCACAATGCATAAAATTATTTTAATTGTACTATCATTGTTTGCAACTAGCAGTTTTGCCACTGAGCTTGCAGATTTATATCAATCACAGCTCACCGTCGCTAATCAACAAGCACAAGAGCGACAGCGAGTTTCACCTGATATATTACGTCAGGTTTTGCTCAAGGTTGTTGGCGATCGCGCTGTCTTAGATGCGGCTGATTTAACACCGATATTGTCTGAAGTAGGATCTCTCATTCAGCAATCTCAATATCAACGCCTGACCGATGTAACTGACGATTTAACGCAACCAGAACCGCTCGCGTTATTGCTGACATTTAATGAGTCGGGTGTGAATCAAGCGCTGACAAATAGTGGCTTACCTATTTGGTCTAAATCACGACCAGATGTAATGGTCTGGCTTACAATTGACAACAGGCAAACACAACGTATTTTAGCCGCAGATGATGAAACATTATTTACCAAAACCTTAGAGCAAGCGGCTGCCCGACGTGGACTGCCTATATTGTTGCCAATAATGGACTTACAGGATCAAAGTCAAATTAGTGTTGCCGATCTTTGGACGGGTCTTTCTGCTCCTATTGAACAAGCCTCACAGCGTTATGGAGCCAAAATTATTTTATTGGCACGTGTTACTGTCCTCGCTAAGGATGTTGTGCAAATCGGTTGGCAGTCAATAACCAACGGCGTGGTCGAACAATGGCAGTCAAAAGGCGAGATAACTTCGACATTACAAGCAGGATTGGACGAATTTACCGATAGATTGGCCCGAGAGTTTACCCAAGTTGTTACCAGCCAAGATCATGTGACATCGATCTTAGAAATCAATAATGTGAGAGATTATGCTGATTATTCACGCACCATGGCCTATTTAGCTAATTTACAATATGTCTCTGATCTTCAGATGGTGAAATTAGAAGAGGATAAACTCGAAGTTACAATGCAAATAGAAGGCGATAAATCGGTTCTTACACGCACATTAACTATCGAACACGTTATAGAAAAAGAAAGTGGTGATGATGGCTCTGATGTAATGCGTTACCGGTTATTACCTTGAACCAAACACATCTCCCCAATCTGATATCTTTATTAAGAATAACTCTTGTTGTTCCCGTCGTTTGGGCCTTGATGTCAGCGGATTTTTTTACAGCGTTAGTACTGTTTGCGGTGGCTGGATTTTCTGATGCATTAGATGGTTTTCTGGCTAAACATTATCATTGGGAATCACGTCTAGGCTCTATACTCGATCCCTTGGCTGATAAACTGTTATTAGTGGCTAGTTTTGCAACCTTAACTTGCTTAGATTTATTACCTTATTGGTTATTATGGCTGGTGCTAGGACGCGATGTGTTGATTGTAGCCGGTGCTTTGGCTTATCACTACATAGTGGGAAAATTTGAACTGCTGCCCTTATGGAGCAGTAAGATCAATACAACCTTGCAGATAGCCTTAGTATTACTGGTTATATTCCAACAACAATGGCTATTCGCTGCTCAGTATTGGATAACTATAATGACTTGGCTCGTGGTAGCCAGTATCGTAAATAGTGGCAGCGAATATCTCCTTGTTTGGGGACTTCGTGCATGGAAGGCAACTAGGAATGAAAATGACGGATAATAATAAATTATTACTGATGATTGCTACCGTCGTTGCGGGTTGGCTATTTTATCAACTTAGCCCCGTATTGATGCCGTTTTTCTTGTCTGCATTATTAGCCTACTTGGCTGATCCGATTGTTGATAAGCTGGAAGCTAAAAAATTATCACGCACCCTGTCGGTATCGATCGTCTTTGCTGTTTTATTTTTAGTCATTTTATTATTGTTACTGGTTATATTACCGCTTTTATCGGCTCAAATTGGTGCCTTATTTCAACGTTTGCCAGATTATTTATCTGTGTTTCAATCAACGGCAGTGCCATGGTTGAATTCAATAGGTTTACCTGTAGATTCCTTTGATATCAACACACTTAAACAAGCGTTAACTAAATACTGGTCTGAAGTTGGGCAAGTTGCTGGCGGCGTGTTTAGCTATATGACTAGCTCCGGTGTTGCCGTGTTGCAATGGTTAGCTAATCTAGTTTTAGTGCCAGTTGTTACCTTCTATTTATTACGTGATTGGGATTTAATAGTTGCACGATTTAGAGAATTATTGCCACGTCGTCATGCTGCAAAATTCATTGAACTAACCTTAGAGTGTGATGATATGTTAGCCGCCTTTATGCGTGGGCAGTTGATGGTCATGTTTGCTTTATCGACTATCTATACCATCGGTTTGTCGATGATAGGTTTAGAATTATCTTTGCTTGTTGGTATTGTTGCCGGTGTGGTGAGCTTTGTGCCCTATTTAGGTTTGATTGTGGGGATAGGTTTAGCGGGAACTGCCGCTTTTTTCCAGTTTCACGAGTGGTTGCCAATTATAATGGTCATACTGGTATTTGGTGTGGCTCAAGTGGTGGAAGGCGTCGTGCTGACACCTCGTTTTGTGGGTGAACGCATTGGTCTACATCCTGTCGCGGTCATTTTTTCGGTATTGGCTGGCGGGCAATTGTTTGGTTTTGCCGGTGTATTATTAGCACTGCCAGCAGCAGCTGTTATTATGGTGCTTTTACGCTATGCACATCGACGTTATCTCACTAGTCAGATTTATTCATAAGGCCTTACAATGCAAAAATCAGCCACGCAATTACCCTTGCGTTTGAATCCGCAAGAAGTGTATCGACTTGATAACTTTTATTTTAGCCAAGCAGAAATAAAACAGGCATTGCTTGCCTTTTGCGAACTGACAACACTCGATTTTCTTTATTTATGGGGTGATAAAGCGTCGGGTAAATCGCATCTATTAATGGCGATAATAGATCAGATTCAGACACAGCAACCAGCTAAACGCATTGTGTATTTACCATTAACTGAATTAGTGGCCTCAAGTTCACCAGAAGTGTTGCGTTCACTAGAACAACTGGATGTATTGTGTCTTGATGAGTTGGAAGCCATTATTGGTATAGCTGAATGGGAAGAGGCTATTTTTCATTGCTTTAACCGACTGCAACAGACAGGTTGTAAATTACTGATTGCCTCTAGTCATAATCCTGCAGCCATAAAAATTCAGCTTGCTGATTTACGCTCGCGGTTGGCAACAGGTTTAGTTTATCAATTAGAAATTTTAGATGATGAAGCAAAACAACAAGCCTTAATTGTCCAAGCGCAAGTACGTGGGCTGGATTTACCTAATGAAGTTGCACAATACTTATTACGTCATCATAGTCGAGATATTCATGTATTGATGAATTTACTTCGCGATCTTGATAAAGCGTCTATGGCCGCTAAACATAGGTTGACCATACCTTTTGTTCGCCAAGTGCTTAAGTAACCGAGTGTCAAAGATTGAATTAACCATTGTCTTGCCTGGGTTGGCCAGAATAGTTGGACAAAAGATTAATGCAGGTAGCATTCCGCCAGTTTTAGCCAAAATCATTAACAAATCGCACTTTGAAGCCAACTCAACGGGCTTAGCACGTTTATTATTCAATCACTTTAGCCATACACCACTCACTGATACTGATTTACCCGCTGTTAGTTTAAATAATCCTGCACAAACGGCAATAAAAGCAGATCCTTGTTATTTGCATCCTGATCGTGACCGACTGCTTTTATTTGCAGACAATTTAGATATAACAAAACAAGAAAGCGCCGCGTTGATAGCTGAAATCCAACCGCTATTAGAAGAGTTTAATGGTCAACTACTTCCGCTGCATGCAGATAGTTGGTTATTAACATTAGCTGATATGCCAAAGTTGACCTTTAGTGCCTTGCCTGAAGTCAATGGCAAGGGTGTAGACAGCCATTTGCCACAAGGCTCCGATCAGCG
>Ga0105054_10001710_pt1 | contig 36011 bp, 36 predicted proteins | sample BON02_FD_78091 | JGI IMG/M metagenome (GOLD analysis project Ga0105054, IMG submission 78091) | Freshwater microbial communities from Lake Bonney liftoff mats and glacier meltwater in Antarctica - BON-02 (megahit assembly) | ecosystem: Environmental > Aquatic > Freshwater > Ice > Glacier...
ATCTTCTTCGCAAGGCTTCCAAACTGTCTAAAAAAAAGCCTGAATCCCGTCAACTTTCTGCCAACGGCACCTAAAACCTTCGCTTATTCTGGAAAACTGTCTAGCTCTTTACAATTTTGCAGTATTCTTAAATAACTCAGGACGCGTGAAATTTATTTGTCTCGGTAAAGCTGATGAGTGTCTTGTTCCTTTTTTATTCTTTTTATAAGTAAAGACGGTAATGTGGTAACAAGTTTCTTTTTTATAATAAACCATTATAGTGAGCTATATATAGATATTTTCTTATTTATGAACTACTATAGTGGTTTTTATGTGAAAACTCACTATGAATGCAACACTGGAAATCTATCGAGGCGGCAAATGGCAGCCCGCCGCAGTGCTGACGCCAACCAATCAAAAGGCGGGGCTGAGTGGCGCCTGTCGATTCGAATACCTACTCGAATATGCAGCCGAACACGCAGGGCCCGATGAAGCCAATGCAGCCGGTTTGAGTTGCCGGTTTCCAGCCAATTTCCAGCAACACCAACTTGATCACTGGCCACCTTTTTTGTTGGATCTTATACCAAATGGTTATGGCCGCCGGCAATGGCTGGAGCAGTTAAAACTCAAGGACGGCGCAACAGCAGACTGGCCGTTGCTGCTCAGGGGCACGGCTTACGCACCAGGCAACCTGCGGGTGGCCGAAGCGGTTGCTGCCCGTGACCCAAATACTCTGGTACCAACAGCTACAGGCGAAATCGTGGCGATGAAGGAGCACCCTGGTTTTGAACGTACTGACGTCATTGAACGCAGTGAAGCCTTTGTAGAGTACGCCTTTCAGCACGGCATCTACGCAGCAGGCGCATCTGATGTACAAGGTGTTGCGCCTAAACTGTTACTGACGCGCGATCACCACGGGGCCTGGCACGCCGAAGGGCGCCTTGCCGACAAAGATGTAGACTCTCATTGGCTGGTGAAGCGGCCGCGGGGCAATCGAGCTGCAGATCGAAAAGTATTGCGCAATGAGGCAGCATACATGCAGGTAGCTTCCAGGCTAGGCTTGTTGGTTCACGATCAACTCGAATGGGTGAATGACAGCTTGTTCATCCCGCGATTTGACCGCTGTGTTGTGGATGGAAAGATCAAGCGGTATGGCATGGAGAGCCTCTATTCTGCTGCCGGCATTGCTGAATACGGTGCACACTCACCCCACGAACAGCTTTGTGGTGTGATTCTCAAGTACAGCACACAACCTGAGCTTGATCTGCTTGAGTATATCAAGCGAGACATCGTCAATGTCGTGATGGGAAATAAGGACAATCACGGACGCAACACTGTCTTGCTACGTTACGAGACAGGCACGGTCGCATTGGCACCATTGTTCGACTTTGCGCCTATGTATCTCGACCCGGAAGGTATCGCACGTGTATGCCGATGGTCGGGTGATTCAGAGACTGCAGGAGACCCCGTGTGGAGTCGTGTAATTGAGATATTTCCAGATCAGACGGATATGCTGCAGCAGGCATTGCATGACTTCGGGCGCCACATTAACGGATTGCCCGAAGTCATGCGTGAGTGCAGCATTGATGAGGACATCATCGAGCACCGCAACCGATCAATAGCAAAACATTCAGAACAATTGCTGGGTTTGTAGGAGGTCACATGAAAACACGCAAACACGAGGACACTGTTGTAGCAAAGCAGGCACTCATTCAGGCGATAGCCAATAACGAGCTGACTCTGGGCCAGGCTGTCAGGCGCATGCGCAAAATAACGGGTATGAGCCAGAAAGCCTACGCTGAACGCATTGTTGGAATCTCCACACGCATCCTTGCTGAACTGGAACTCGACCAGGGCAATCCCACCGTCCAGACACTCAATAAGATCGGCAGGCCTTTCGGCTACACGGTGGGGTTTGTAGCTCACAAATAGGTTGGTCTCGATGATGTTTCAGTACGTTATCTAGAATTTGCTCTGATGTCAGTCGGTACAGATGATCATTGAAATAATCCACTACCCCGTAGGAGATCGGGGTTGGTGGCCACCTGGCAGCTGGTGCTGGTCAAAAAAGTGTCGGTGATGCTGATGGCGTGATCGACCTGGCTCAGACGGTTCAGTGCGTCGCATGCATATGTCGATTCGACCTTGTTGGCGAAATTTTCTGTAGGAGAACCTATGAATGATGGTTGCATTCATATTCTGTTCGGGGATTTTTCCTTATTCGATTTTATTGAAAATCGCTCCTTTGATCGGCGAGTCAACTTTTGCATATTCCGAATAGAGTTTATCGGCGCCTTGTGTAAAAAGCGCTTGAAACTTCTCAATATCTAAATATCTGTCTGTTTTACATCTTTTATCTGATGCCAAACTGACCACTGCGCTTTTGGATCGACTGACCCATCACTGCCATATTCTGGAAACCGGCAATGACAGCTACCGGTACAAAAACTCGACCATCAACAAGAAAAAGGAGGAGAAAAGCAGAAAAACACCCTAAAAATGGGCCATAATCAGGCTCTCAGGGTGGGGCAATTTTCAATGCAAATCCTGGGGCAGTTTTGGGTGCAAATAAACACATAAACCCCTCCCTGGGTTCTAGTTCAGTTGGTGGCATTGAGTTGCACCAAACTTTGACTAATATGTTTTATATTGACAATTATGTCAATATTAATTTTTACTGTTTGGAAAATTAATACCGGCTTAAGTCTGTCCAATACCAGATAAACACAAATTAGAACTTTATTTCAATGCCATTCGACTGAAATGGGAATTAATGGCAGTATGTGCCGCACATACCGACAATCCCATGGAGATCAACACACATGTTTAACCGCACAACAAGATGGTTGCTAGGCGCCATGCTCGTTTTGGCCGTATTAACAGCTTGCCAAAAAGACAGCGAACCCGCCGAACAAGCAGCCACAGCAACCGCTAAACCCGCTGACAGTGAGCCAATGGCTTCTGAATTACCTGAGACCGAACGCCTGAATGCCTGGCTGGATGAACGATTCGAGGAAGAACTGCAAATGAGCCCGATGCAGTTAACCATGCTGGGCCGTAAAGAACATTACGACCAAATTGATGATGTCAGTGAGCAGGCCCAACGGGACCAGGTGGCCTGGAGAGTGAAAACCACAGAGCAAATGACGGACCAGTTTGACTACAACGCGTTAACCAACGCAGGCAAAGAGTCCTATGATTTGTGGAAATTTCAGACCGATGAGGCAGTCGCGAATCTGGACTTCATGCGCCAGCAATACCTGTTTGGTGAACTGGGTGGCCCGGAAGACTGGATGCCCACCTTCCTGATCAATTTTCACAATGTAGCAGATGAAGCAGATATGCTCGCCTACATAAGCCGTATTGGCGGTCTTGCCAACGCAATGACTCAGATCTTAGAGCAGGCAAAGCTGAAGGCTGCCGACGGCATGCGTCCGCCCCAGTTCGCCTTTCAAACTGCCATAGAACGCGCCGGGAAGGTCATCAGCGGTCAGCCATTCAATGGTGAGAATGATTCGCCCATATTCAGTGATGCCAAGGGTAAAATTAGTGCACTGGTCACAGCAGGCACGATCAACGACAAGACCGCTGAATCACTGTTGGCATCGGTGAATCAGCAATTGACTGAGCAATTCCAACCTGCCTATAGAGCCTATATCGACTTTCTGAAAACCGATATGCTGAATGCTGATGTGGAAGCCAGAGGCGTTTCCGCCTTGCCCAATGGCGAAGCTTTCTACAACCGCCAACTGGCCACCTACACTACCCTGCCAATGACTGCGGATGAAGTGCACCAACTGGGATTGAGTGAAGTGAAACGCATCAAGGCAGAAATGCTTGCCATCAAGGATGAGGTCGGCTTCGAGGGTGACCTGGTTGAGTTCTTCGCGTTCGCTCGTGATGATCCACAATTTTATTACTCCAACACCGACGAAGGTCGTGAAGCTTACCTGGCTGACACCAGAGAATTTCTGGCGGAAATGGGCGAAAAATTGCCGGATTACTTTGGCACCCTGCCGCAAGCTGAGCTGGAAGTGAAACGGGTGGAAGACTTCCGCGAAGTCGACGGCGGCGCGCAACATTATATGCCTGGAACGCCAGACGGCTCCCGCTCAGGTGTGTATTACGTGCATATGTCCGACATGAGTGCCTACTCCAAAATCGACATGGAAACCACGGCCTACCACGAAGGCACACCCGGCCATCATATGCAAATATCCATTGCCCAGGAACTCACTGACGTACCGGTCTTCCGCACTCAAGCTGGCTTCTCTGTCTATTCGGAAGGCTGGGCTTTATATGCGGAAAAACTGTCCAAAGAGATGGGACAATTCAAAGACCCCTACAGGAACTTCGGAAGATTAACCGGTGAAATGTGGCGAGCCATTCGACTGGTAGTCGATACCGGCCTGCACTCCAAGGGCTGGACCCAGCAACAGGCAGAGCAGTTTTTCTTTGATAACTCCGCCATTCCAGAAAGTGCTGTCCGCTCAGAGGTTCGCCGCTACATCACTACCCCTGGTCAGGCTGTATCCTACAAAATCGGCATGTTAAAGATACTGGAACTTCGCGAACGCGCCGAAGCGGCCCTGGGTAAGCAATTTGATATCAGAGACTTCCACGATGTCGTGCTTGGTGGCGGCGGATTGCCGATGCCGCTATTAGAGTCACGCGTGAATAACTGGATTGCTGAGCAACAAGGCCAAAATTCAGAGCTATAGCGAAATTCAGTTCGGAACAGGTCACCTTACTGTCAACCGTCATAGGCCGCCCCGCAGTGTTTGGGGGCGGTCTATGCTAGTTGCCTCTATCCAATCAAAATGAACATAGCGGTTCGGAAACGGGTTACCGCCCGGCGGCATAAAGGTATTTTATCTACCCTTATTGTTTTTAGAGATCCCGTGCGATCCTGATTCCGACAACAGGCCCCACTGTATTGGGATTAGCGGAAATCCTGAAAGATGCGCGTGATCCACTCGGGGCACTGGCCCAGTAACCACCTCTGGCTACTCTTCTCTCGCAGCCGGGATTGACCCAGGCTTTATTGGTGTCGGGTGCCTGCATGTAGTTGGCGTGCCAGCAATCTTCCACCCATTCACTCACATTTCCGGCGATGTCATAAACCCCGAACGGGTGAACCACTGTCTGACCCTTGAATGATGCTACGGGCGCTGGCCCCCAAAAACCGTCATCGTAGTCTTCGAAATATGTGGTCCATTGTCGTCCTTTCGGTGATTCATCTTCTTCGCCGGTGATATTTTCAATCGCCTCGGTCGGCGTGCCTTCGCCCCACCAGTAGTCGGCATTGCCATTAGCTCTTGCCAGATATTCATATTCCGCTTCGGTTGGCAACCGATATTTTTTACCGGTCTCCTCGCTCAGCCATTGCACGTAGGCCTGAGCATCATGCCAACTGATGTGAATAACCGGCGCATTGATGTCGGCACGTTCGCCGTTATAGCCATCGAGCCAGGTCACGTTGTTACGTGCTGTCAGCCGCCCTGCAGTTTCGTCGTAAATTTTGGAGCTTCCGTCAATTTCCGCGACCGTTCTATAACGACTCTTAAGAATAAACAAACCAAATTGACTGACCGTTACCTCGGATACTCCGATCCCAAATCCGCGCTTGATGTTAACCCGATGACGAGGTTTTTCGTTATCATTGCCATTCTCAGAGCCCATCATAAAACTTCCAGATGGAATGATGACGATGTCCGGTGCTCTATCTGAACCGTCAGTAAACGGATCTGAAATGATTTGCCCGGGCTGGAACCCGCTGTAATATCTGGCGTCCTTGAGCTTGGCACGCAAAGCAGCCACAGTCTCGTCCTGTCCGCCTAATGCAATCAAGTCAATCAGTAGAATATCTGCTGTATCAAAATCGTTGCCATCTATTGCTGCATCGACCTTGGCGGTCATTTCCTTCGCTTGAATCCGTTGCTGATTCACTAACAGGGCTCTTGCACCGTTTATCAATGACTGATTCTCTCGAATACCCGCTGCCAAAACCAGCCATTGTTCGGCCAATTCGAAATCCATTACATTTGCAGCTTCATTAGCACGCTCGATTAAGCCTTCCTGAACCCTTGCCAACCCAAGCTCGGCAGCAGCACTGTTGGGATCTCTGCTTTTTGCCTGATCAAAAAAGTAAAACGCATTGTCGTTTTCCGGTTGAATCAGCAAGTCAGCTTGCAATGCCGCCTCACCAGAGAGCAGGAAATCTTTCGACTCATCAAGCCTTCGCAGTCTTGTCTGTGCAGTTCTAAGTCCCGGTAAATTGGGGTCAATGGGCTGAATGACATTAATTGCCCGCCGGGCTTCACCAAGCATTCCAGCATCCAAATCTGAATTTACCTGACGCAAAACATCCTTCAGCAACGAGTTAATCTGCTTTATCACGGCATCATTATTCGGCTCAATTGCCAGGGTGCCAAGTAAGCTTTGTAATTCCTGATTTTGCGCTGAGTCAGGTAGTGCGCTTGCGGAAACTTGAGATCTGCGAGGCGGAGCATTTACAGGCACGGACAAGTCCATTTCCCACTCCTGCGTGCTACTTGAGCCAAAACGTTCAATACGACGGCTATCGCTTGCGGGGTCGGCTACTGATTCATCAGCACTGGACGCTTCACCCAGTAGGGGCTCAACGGCAACAGTAACTATCTCCTGTGCAAAAACAGGCGGCAGATAAAAACATGTTGTGAGAAATAAAAGCTGACTCAGAAATCTTCTGCTGAATCTGTAGTGGTATATGCGCACAAACATTCAATTTCCCTTGTGTGTTGCTTCCGCCATGCTATGGTTTGTTTGACGAAAAAATTACAATCGACACCATAACTCAGAAATGCACTAACAACAAGCTTGCGTAATTAAAGTTAATGATCAACTCAAATAACTGATAACAATGATATTACTACCCCATTCGGCAACACTTATATGATTGATAAAAACGAAATAACCACCGCAATGGCAGCGGCTGATTCACCCATAATGATTGAAACAAATCAGCAACTTGCAGATGCTTTAAAGCAGTGGAAAAACTGCCCGGTGATTGGCATTGATACGGAATTTGTCCGAGAAAGAACGTATCGAGCAGATTTAGGATTGATACAACTTTCTGACGGCAAACAGGTGTGGCTGGTAGACCCGCTTAAAGCCGGCCCCATCAATGCAATGGCAGAACTGTTTGACGATTTGAAAGTCATCAAAGTGCTGCACGCGCCCTCCGAAGATCTTGATGTGCTGCTCTACACCACGCGAAGCTGCCCATGGCCTTTGTTTGATACTCAAATCGCCTGCTCCATGTTGGGCCAGTCCTTGCAGCTGAGCTATCACAATACGGTAGATTGGCTGCTGAATGTTCATATTGATAAGGGCGAAACTCGATCTAACTGGCTGAAGCGCCCTTTACGCCCTGCACAGCTGCATTATGCAGCGCTGGATGTTTGCCTGTTGCCAATGATGTATCGCGAATTGGATGAACAACTAAAGACCATTGGCCGCTTTGACTGGTTGCAGGAAGATTGTGGCAGGCTAATCAGCAAATCGCGGACACCGGTGGAGCCCGCAGAGTCCTGGATGAAGATAGGCGGAGCCAGCCGTCTGAATCAACCATCCCTGGTCGCTTTACAGGCTTTGGCACAATGGCGTGAACTGGAAGCTGACAGGCGTAACATGGCCAAAGGTTTTGTGATCAAAAACCCTGAATTGTTAGCCCTTGCCGATACAGCGCCAAAATCGATATCTGAACTGAGCTCAATCAATGACCTGCACCACAGAACAATTGACCGCTACGGTGAAAAGTTGCTGCGTATAATCTCCGGAGCTCTTCAATCAGATACAAAAATTCAGCCTCTTGCCACCATCAGTCTCCAACAGAAGCAGTTACTCGCTGACATGAAGAAACGTGTTTCAAACAAAGCTGAAGAACTGCAGGTCGAGCCCGCCCTGCTGGCCTCAAGAAGGGAATTGGAAAACCTGATTTTGACTGACGCCGAAGAGCCGCTCCCCGAACGGTTTATGGGATGGCGTAAAGACATTATTACCAACGAACTGATCGAACTGATGGAAAAATACGGATGAATATTAAACCTGCAACTCACCCCAAATTACCTGCGCTTTTATCAACGTTGCTACTCGCGGTAGCGACCAGCGGCAGTGTGCTGGCACAAGGTCTTCCCCAAACCAACGTCTGGCTGGTCAGTATTGATAGCAATTTGCCCGGCGAGCCCATTAAAGTTAATCCGAGCCAGGGCTATAACAATCAGCCACATTTTTCCACCGACGGCTCCACCCTCTTTTACACGCGCGAAATGCCGCACAGCGAGGAAGGCGTGCAAACCGATATCGCCGCATATGACATCAGCAGTCACCAAACCCGCATGGTAAACAGTAACGATGAAAGCGAGTACTCCCCTACTCCGGTTCCCGGACGCAACGCATTGTCTGTGATTGAAGTTGAGCCGGATGGTAACCAAAAACTCTGGTCAATTGATATCGGCAGCGGAGAGATGGAACGTTTGCTGCCAAATGTAGAACCGGTTGGCTATCATGCCTGGATCAATGATGACTCGGTTGCGATGTTCATCCTCGGCGAGACATTCACCTTACAAACAGCCGAAATCGGTGATGGTGGTGCCACTGTTGTAGCCAACAACATCGGCCGCAGTCTCCGCAAACATCCACAAACCGGGGAAATATTGTATGTGGATCAAAACTCTCAACCATGGCAGATCGCGGCCATTAATACCAATACCGGCGCGAAACGTAGTGTCATGCCTTTATTTCCGAATGACGAAGATTTTACGATAGACAGTAATGGCGGCTATTGGACCGGCAACGGCAGCAAGCTTTATAGTCGCTCGGCCGAAGATTCCCGCTGGCAATTGGTGGCAGACTTCAGCAGCTACGGCATTTACAATATTTCCCGGCTCGCAACCGACCCATCCGGCACCAATATAGCGCTGGTTGGCGAGTGATAAATTGACGTAGGCAGAATTTTATTCATATTGAATATCTGGTCAGAATCTACCAGGCTACTGCAGCGGAACTTCACTGCAAAGCTCCAGTACCGCCAGTGCATTTTGCGTCGATAGTGCTGTAGCCCCTTAACTCCACCCGGTTCATTTCTGATGACCGGAACCGAAAATACCTGCCGGGTGATAAAGAGTGAGTATTGATTGCGAATTTTGGTAAAATCCCCCACTTCGTAGCGCCCGTAGCTCATCCGGATAGAGCACCAGATTCCTAATCTGGGGGTAACAGGTTCGAGTCCTGTCGGGCGCGCCAAATTTATGGACTGAGGTCGACTTACTTTACAGAGCTTCGAGCTTTTTTAGAGTGTCAGGGTGAGCTTCAATTAGTTTTAACAAAGTAGCACTACCCTGGTCAGGTCTGCCTTTATTTTGTTCCCATCGCTCCAATGTACGAGGACTTGTACGAATCATTCTGGCAAAAACAGGTCGCGATACATGCAGATTCTCACGTAGTTGAACGATCTCTTCGGCGGTTATTTTAGGCCGCGGCTTATCTTCAAACATCGCTGTTTTAAGGGTGACTTTACCGGTACGTTCCAGCTTTAAGTCTTCGACACCTTGCATTAACTCATCGAACATATTGCGCTTAGTCATGATGATTGCCTCGCATTAATCTCTTTATCCAAAGCCCTCTTAAAGGCCTTTTTCTGTTTACTATCCAAATCAATCATTTCATCTTTACTATAGATCAGAAAAAGCCAAAACTGATCCCCATGGTCGTAAAAATAATAGATAATCCTTATTCCGCCGCGCCTGCCCTTGCCGCGTTTCTTGTCGGCCCAGCGTACTTTTCTCAGACCACCGGTGCCACTGATAGTGTCACCTTTTCTGGGGTTAGCCAATAACTCCAATTGCAAATCTCTTAAACTCTCATCACTAAGGTAATCCGCACGGTATTTTGAGAATGTGGTCATTTCTACGAAAGTGGCTTTCATTGATCAATGATACGCATATTGCGTATACTTGTAAAGTAGGTTAATTCTGCACTCAAACACTTAGTGTGAAAATGTCGTTTCCCCCTTCACGCTGGTTCTTTGCAAAACTTTGCAAGCACTATTTCTCGCAAAATGACTATCTAATACCGTGATATCAATAAGATAAAAAAACCGACTGTAGAAGCTACACTTTCCTAATCTTGAGGTAGCAGGTTCGAGTCCATTGCACATGGATGTGCAGGTGTCGCGGAGGTCAGGATGACCGGGAGCGACCTGTCGGGCGCGCCATATTCTTCAATATCCATTCCAGATACCTGGTTTATCTTTGGCACTTTGCTCTGACTCAGGTCCTTCTCTTCTCCGTCTCATTTCTTTCCAGGATTGCTTCAGCTTAAAATGTAGCATATAAGTGTCATAATTTGATGAAAAGGCTATAATGTCATTAATAAGTGACATTTAGATTGCGTGAGGTGATATATGGATCCATTTCTTAAAAGAATTGGCATGAAACTCAAAACCGAAAGGAAGGCCCGCAGCCTGAATCAGGCCAGTGCCGGTAGGATGGCTGGGTTACATCGTCGGGAGATCAGCGAAATTGAAAACGGCTCTTTTCGGGGCGGTGTACAGAAAGTGCAAGATTACGCGATGTCACTAGGTTTCTCCCTGTCACTAGAAATGAAACGTCGTCCAACATTAGCTGAATTACCGGGTCTATTTGATGAAAATCAGGACTGACCAACGTATTCAAAAAATTAGCGTTAAGGTGTCGGGTGAAGTGGCCGGACTTCTTGAAAAAAATACACAGTTTGAATTCACTTACCATTCAAATGCGCGGGTTCCCGTGGCTGTTGCAATGCCGCTGACAGAACGATTTCATCAACGTGGGGCTCTGTTTCCGATATTTGAAATGAATATCCCAGAGGGTTACATTCGCCAGCGAATTACTGAAAAACTACGTAAGCACATTCAGGTTGACGATATGTTGTTTCTGGCTTTGCAAGGTAGTGCCGGAATTGGCTGCATAACCTATGAGGCTGAGGGTATCGAGCAAGAGGAGATAGGCGCAGAAAATCTGGCTGAAATATTAACCTGGGAGGGTGATTTCGACCTCTTCGAAGAACTGATCAATAAGTACTTGCTGCTATCCAATATAAGCGGCATTCAGCCAAAAGTGATGGTCCCGGAAGTAGTGACGGGCAATGAAAAAGGCGCACTGGTGCTACCCTCGTTGATCATAAAGAGAGGTGACGATGAATTTCCACAGATCGCCATCAATGAATATATTTGTATGCAACTGGCAAAGAACTGTCAGATTGAGACACCGGAATTCTGGTTAACTGATGACCAAAAGCTGTTTGTGATGCGTAGGTTTGATTTAAACAAGGACGGTAGCTGTAAAGCCATGGAAGATATGGCAGTGCTACAAGGTAAATCCACAAATGATAAATATAATTCGAGCTATGAATCGATAAGCAAGGTGTTGAGTTATTTTTCTTCAAGAATAAGTGATGACAAACAACGCCTGTTTAAAATGCTGGTGCATAGTTGCATGGTCGGCAATGGCGATGCGCATTTAAAGAATTTTGCCATGCTATATAACGACCCCGATGAAATGCATTTAAGCCCGCTGTATGACGTAGTTAACACACAAATATATATGCCAGGTGACAGCCTGGCTTTGAACTTGGGAAAATCTAAGGATTTCCCTGACCGAAAACGTATTATTGATTTTGGAAAACATTTAGGCGTGAAACACACGGAAGAAATAATCGATGAAATGGCAGATCAAATCCGGGATGGACTTGAATTATTAGCCGATTATACAGAAGCAATGACCTCAGATATCAAGGCCATAATACTAAGCAATATATACAAATCCACCACGCGCACAGCGATTAAAACTCGCTCGGCGCGAAAACATACAAAGCACATCTAATACAGCCAAAAATATAGCATCAAACTGAATCCATCTCGAGAGAAAGCTCTTCAGCTACCTTTCTGGAAACTCTACAAAGTCCAGGCTCGCGGAACGTTTCTGCATCATCCAGTGGCTCCTCGAATCTTATTTGCCAAAGATCCAACCAGTTAGAGTCGTAGCTGATAGCGATATCGCCAGTGCTTCACGAATAGTCACTTTTATTTTGCCGGCGGTGTGGATGTCTGGACAACCCTGGTTTCAGCTGCGGCACATGTGGTACCTGTCAGTGACTACTGTTGCGATTCAAGCGGCTTTTGCCTGGTGGTTACTGAATCGGGAAATGGCGAAAAAGCTAACCGGGATCATCACGCCAGGCTCTCAAGCAGATGAAGAACTGACATTACCTCCGCCGCTAGCTTGATGCTTGTTCTTCAAAATAAAACAAACTAATACCTGCTGTTATCTGGTCAGACTCAGCGAACTCCTGTTCATAAGGCCGCAGCAGGTCTCTGGCCTTATCGTCTTGTTCGTCCAAAAACCGGGTTACTATCCCCCGCACCTCTTGTTTATCTGAGTTTCTAAGCCGATGGGTCCAGCAACCCCGCTGGTATAATGTTTGCTCATTGCTGACCACCGCATGCAGGTTATGAATAATTGTTTCAACCAGGTTGCCTACCGCGGCCATTCCCACTCTGACATTGTCAATTTGGGTACTGCTGTCAAACGGTGTGTACGCTTTGTCGATCATGCGGACTTCATTTTTCTCTTCATCAACTTCAATCGACTTGCTGATCTTGAGACTTTTCAAAAAGGCCCGGGCGGTAATACCTCTTGTTGAAATGGCGTCGCCAATCAGACTTTCAAAACTCTGGACAGGCCCTTTGATCTTGAGAACTTTTGGCTTACCCGTTGTGGGGTCCTTATATCTGGCATGACTTTCCCAGACATCCAGCACAGTACATTCAGGCGTGATTTCTTTTAAAAAACGCTCTTCAGTGTGGAAGGGTTTCAGGTAAGTGTCTTCAGATTTGATTTTTGTGATGGTTCGCGTATCGAATCCGGTCAGAACAGCCAAAGTGGAAAGTGAAACGTTCTTGCCCGGCTCCTCCCGCCTGAGCTTGGCTTCTGATTCTTCCACAAAAATAGCCTGCATCATTTCTTGCAGCTTTTTCAGAGAGATTCGACCTAACAGCAAACGTACCAGTTTGCGAAATACATTCTCCACTGCCCTGGTTAGCACAGCGACATCACGTAATTGCGGTTCGGAAGGGTTTTTCATGTGAGTTTCCCGATGAGTTGCCTAAGCCAAGTGATCCAGTGGGCGCTCTTCGAAATAAAACATGCTGATACCGGCTGTCAGCTGATCCGGCGCTCTTTCGTCCTCTTCAAACGGTGAAATAGCCTGCTTGGCCTTCTTGTCAACTTCATGCAGAAAACCCAACATGGCTTTGCGAAAAGCAGTCTGGTTGGATTCACTCAAATGATACGTCCAGGCCCCCCGTTGATAGAAGCGACTCTCCGAGCTGTCAGCATTCCTGATGTTGTGTGCGACTGTTGTCGCCAGACTGGCGATAGCCGAAAAACCAATATCCACCATATCCAGCTCATCATTACTGAGAAAAATATATTGGTTGCGCAGCAGTTCTATTTTGCCTGTCTGCTGGTCAACACTAACGAAATTGTTCTCCAGCAAACGCTCGAGCATCGATTTTGCGGTAACGCCGCGCGTCGGAACCGCCTCTTCTACCAGCTTTTCAAAGCTTAAATCCGGGCCGGAAAAATCCAGTGCTTGTGGTTTTTCATTTTCGCCTGTCGAGTAGCGACCATCATTGATCCACAAATCCAACACTTTGAAGCCGGGCGTGAAGCCTTTCAGAAACGCAGCATCCTGATATATTGGTTTACGTTTGTCGTGTGAACTTCTGATTTTGGTGAGGGTGCGGGTATCAAGATCGGTAATGGAGCCGAGCTTGGTAAGGGAGACGGATTTACCGGGGTGATCCACCTGGAGCTTGGCCTCAGCCTCCTCCACAAAGATAATTTGCACCATCTCCTGCAATTTTTTTAGCGACATACGCCCGATCAACATTCTGATAAGCTTTCTGAACACGTTTTCTACAGCCCGTGTTAATAAAGCGACATCACGTAAACCTGTAGCATTGCTGCTGGCCATGCGGGTCTCCTGTTGTTATATCCTTCGATCCATTTTACACGCATAAGACAAAGCCCAGCCTGTTAACCAGCCTGGCGCTTCATCCCCCCTTCACTTCGGCAAGTTCCCCCCTTTTGGACAAATGATGTTTCCCGTTAAAAACAACTCGTCTGACCATTCAGCTTGCTATCAGTTAGGGGCTCCCCCTTCTTCAATCATATTGACATGGATGTCTCTTTTGACCTTCATGTCCAATATTGACTATATTGTCATTATATGACATTGATGTCAATTTAAATTTTGTAAGGAAAAAGCACTGGAATTTGTAAGCCGCATAAACATGTATTCGTCGAGTGATGCATCACGAGAATAAAATACTACCCGCTCTGATACTACCCGATCTGATACTGCCCGATCTGGTGTCGCTGGATCAGGACTCCGGAGCTTGAGAACTATCTGCATCAGATTTTAAGCGGCCCGCCCGAATGGGTTTGAACAGCCGCCTTAATACCTGCATGAACACCCACAAAAACGCCACTGGCAACAAACCGGTTTGCAGAATGAATATCACACTCAATTGCACAAGATGTTCAACCACCTCACCAGCACGTTGCTGCATGCGGTCCAGCTTGCCAGACATATCCATGGTGTTTAGCGTCTTATTCCAGGCCTTGGCAATGGAGTCGAACACGCCGCTATCCTCAGCCTCTGTCACTTGTTGTTCAGCCTCTACACTGATCTGTTTAAGCTCTTGCCCGGCAACGTCAATAATCTCTGCACTTTGCTGATAACGCGATTCCAGAAACTGCTGGTAGATTAAATCATTCGCAATCAACATCAACGGCACTGCAAATCTGATAAACAGCAGCATCAACAACACGCGTTTCAATAGTTGCCGGGTAACTACTCCGCCCTGCCCCGGATACCAGATGCGTATTATCAGCCACGCCGCCAGAATTGCTACCAGCGCCTGAATCGGCCACCAGACGCTCACATCCAGCAATACACTCTGAATCCCCAACGACACCGTCGCAGCCATCATGATCCAGGAAAACCGTTCAATCAGGTCATTCACCGGGTCCAGAATTTCACCCGGCGTCAAAGTCACACCAACTCCTGCCGGCTGCAACGCGATCTCCGTACCCTGAACAACCGAGATGACGCCATTGATCGTGCGAGCCAACGCAAAGGTCACAAATGCCCGCTGAAACAATTTGTCGTACTCAATCGTGGCCCGTTCATCCATTATCGGAGTCAGCGCTAAAACACCTATCAACACCAACAGCAGGCTAAAAGACCACTTTTTGAGTTTAACTTTGTTCATAGGCTCATACTTATCATAATGATCACACCGGTCAGTGTCAGGCTGATTCCTGCCAGTTTACGCCTGTTCAGAGATTCGCCAAGCATCAACCACGCCAACAACACAATAAAAGCCCCATTGGTCTCATTCAGCGCCGAGGCAAGTGATGCATCAATCAATTTGTAACCTGCCAACCATAATATCAGCGCCAGATAGGCCGCCAGAAATGAGGCCCCGACAATCATGCCCCATGGCTGCGGCTGAAGAAAATTATGTTTGACCCGCAACCAGCGCTCTCTGGGCAGCATGAATACAAGCAAGCCACAAACACCACCAACCATACGCAGTTCGAAGGTCCACAAAAACGGCTTGGTTTCCAGCAAACCTTTCACCATCACGATGCCAATAGCCATCATAAACATCGACGCCACGCCATAAAGCGCGCCTTTTTTAAGGTCTGCTGAATCCACTTCCGAGCGGTTGACCCGCCAGGTCACCAACATGACACCAGCGATCACCAAAAAGAATCCCAGCCATTGGCCGGGTTGCATGCGCTCGCCAAGAAAGATGGTGGACAGCAAGATAACAAAGGGACTGAACAGACTGGCAACGATGCCTGTACGGCTGGCGCCCATTAAATTGAGGGCTTTCAAATACCAGGTATCAGCCAGCGCAATGCCCAGCACGCCGGATGCGATCGCAAGCAGAATCTCGGCGGCTGAAAAATCAGGTAGTGCCACCCCGTAGAAAATCAGGATGGTCGGAATCATCAGCACAAAGCCGAAGGTGTTTTTAAACAGGTTTAGCTCAAACGCCGGCAGTGTTTCTCCGGACCGGCGCAGCATGATGACCGCCAATGCCCAGACGGCGGCACTGGAAAGGGCGAATATTTCGCCCCAGTTCACCGTTTATTTCCGCAACAAAAGTCCGCCGCACCTGCGTGCAGCATCAGACTTTATTCTTCAGCAAGTATGGTCGCCTTGATCAGAACTACGTTCTTTTTGGGCACATCCTCAGCATCAAGATATTCGTTGTAGCCGGTCTTAACTTTGGAGATTTCCTGCAGCACTTCCATGCCGGAATATACCGTACCAAATACCGCATAACCCCAATGACTGGCTTCCGGGTCCAGACTGTCGTTATCTTTTATATTGAAATAAAACTGCCGTCTGGCCGAATGCGGATCAGCAAAGCGGGCCATCGCAATGGTCCCTTCAATGTTTTTCAGGCCATTGCCAGATTCATTGCAGATGGGAGCATGCAAGTTTCCCTGTTCAAATTTTTCGTTATAGCCGCCGCCCTGAACGACGAACTTCTTCATCACGCGATGAAACACGGTGCCGTCAAACTCACCTTCCTGCACATAGCGCAGAAAATTATTGGCGGCTGCCGGTGCACGCATCGTGTCCAGCTCCACAACTACATCGCCCATGCTGGTTTCCAGCTTAACGTGTGGAAAATAATTATCCGGTAACACCACCTCAACCGCACAATTTGGGACTTCTGCAGCAACCACAGCGAACGGCATCAACAGTAACATCAAGACAAACTTTTTAATCATGGTTAAACTCCGTAGATAAGGCCAACCAGCCGACAGGCTTTTGTTGGAGTGCATTCATTACTAACACGACCGACAGGAACACACATTTTGAACGTTCTTAAAACAATATTCACCCGTTGTTTTGTAATCTGCCTGGGATTGGTGGTTTTATATGCCTCAGTGCAAATCTTCAGAGGTATGGATCCCCTGCTATCCTGGGTCGGTCTGAACCTGACTGCACTTTCATTGTTACCGTTTTTCATTCAATACCTGAAAAACGATTCACCGGTTAATCGCAAACAAATTCTGGCCTACACCCTGGTGAGCGGGCTCGGTCTGGTAATCTGCATGGCAGTATCTTACAGATACCAGCAGGCTGCCGGCATTATACACATTTGGGCGGGTGCTACGTTTATTGGCTGGGTGGGATTTGTGAGGCTTTGCCTGACCAGATAATTGATTCGGACGATTGGCCACATCATCGTCCTTGTTACCCGTCGTTTATAGTGGATTGAAAATACTGGATTCATTCAAAAATATGCTATGTAACCGTCTTATAATTTCGGGATTATTGATGCTGGTGTTCAGCCCGGCAGCCAATGCTTTTGAGACCGACCAATTCACCCATCGCCAACTGCAGATTACCGACTCGCAGAGCATCCTGGACCACCAAGTCAATTTGGCGATAGGCGACAGCATCCTTGGCATCACCGACCCCAGCAATAAGCACATCATTATCAATCGTATATATCGCAAATTGGGTGGCCTGTCTTCCATCGATAAGATAGAAAGCTGGGCCATGCATTCTGATCAAATCGAACGCCTGCCGACGACAGCGAGTGATTCCATCTATGCAGGCATCCCCTTCTGGGCTACGCGAATCACAGGGCTTTTAGGTATCGGTGCCACTATAAAGGTAAACGGCGTACTACTTGGCACCGACAAACTGGGCCACTTTTTTTCTCAAGGCCGAAAATTCTATGTGCGCTGGCTGAGGATGCAGGATATTGAAGAAGCCGCTGAACTTTCTGCGTTCACCGAAGGTGCCATATTCGGGCAGATGTCGACCGGTTCATATTCAAATGCCGATCTGGTAGCCAATTATGAAGGCTTCAAGTTCTATCGTGCTCTGTTTGAAGGCGACCCGTTAACCGGCAAGCCTGCTATTCTCAGTTGGCAAGGCGACCACTGGATTATGCAACGCCCCTTTAAGTGGTCAGATTATGTGAATGATTACTGGGATGAAGCCCTGAACATCAACCGCTTTGACCGGGTGCTTTATCCCTACATGAAAGAGCGCTTGCTGGAACTTTGTGACGGGTATCTGCAACCCGGTAATTATTACCGGATACAGGATGAAGAGGTGCTGAAAAAACGCTACAAAGACCTGCAACTGAAAGACACATCCGAATTGAGATTGAATAATCTGTGTGTTGATGCTCCGCCAGATAGCGGTCATTCCATCACATCTGGTAATAGTTAAACGCTATTTAAGGCTGTCCTTTGTGACAGCATAACGAACCACCCCCGCCTCTGAACCCGCACCTGTTAATTTGAAACCGTTTTTCTCCAATACCCGGATAGATTGTCTCAGGTAAGGAAATGTCTCCGCGCTGACTTCTTTGACGTTATGGCGCGAAAACGCCCAGCCAACCAGTGCCGCTGCCGCCTCGGTGGCAAAACCCTGCCTCTGGTACTTTTCGATTACCGAATAGCTTAGCTCAACTGAACCATCGGCATCTGGCCGCCCTTTGAAACCGCAAAGACCAACCAACTCTCCCGGCTCACTATTGTTAATCAAATACCAGAAGGACCAACCCTGTTCAGCCGGATCGTCCAGCTGCATCAGCACAAAGCGCATCGCGGTTCGGCCATACAGTGGTGGGGGCCAATCGCCTGGAACTGCCACACCAAGGGCTTCCGCCAGAACTGTAGCCCCATCAAGATCTTTATTGATCAGCTCTCTGGTTGAGGCAATCAAGCTCAAACGCCTCGACTTTATCAGTCGCAGCGCCTGTAGTTGGCTCTGGCCAAATCTATGGTCAGTCATTGTAGCCTGCCAAAAGTTGTGCCCATGCTGCGTCTGAAAACGCCTCATTATCCTGTGTGCAAATTTTTTCCAGCGATCGTTTCAATCTGGCCAGGTTGTTGTGCCCATCGACTGGCTTACCGGGCGTATAGCGCGCGCGGTCAAAATCAATCAGGTAAACCTGCTGCCCCCTATCGACCAGCACGTTTCGTGCGTTTAAATCGGCATGCCAGAGACCGGCGGCGTGGAATCGGCGGATGCATTGACCCGTCTTGTGCCAGACACTGAAACTGGCTCCATCAGCTTGGCCCCCTGCTTGTTCGCCTGTTTCCTCCTGTCCATTTTGATCCCGATGCTGGTAATCGGCCAATGTTTGAGCATCAGCTATGGCAGCGGTTATCAATGCGCCTCGCGACAGCAAACCTTTATGTTCACAAAGGGCTGCCACCGGCTTCGGCACCGGTAACCCAAGATTCAACAGGGCAACCAGAACGGAAAACTCCTGAAACGACCGTGAACTTTTAACGCCCTTATAGAAATACCGGTCGCGACTGATGCGAGCGGCCCAACCTCCGCGAAGATACTTACGCAAGACCACTTTGCCAAACGCAGCATTGATAAACCAACTGTTGCCCCTGCCCTTTGCAGTTCCCGTGACAGCGTTTTGCGCACGCCAGTAATCTTCCTCAAAATACTGCTTTTTCGGATCGCAAAGCACATCAGCATCAAATGCTATCGCGACAGGGTTTTCAATGTGGAAGGCCGGTTGCATAGATGACATTCTAATAGAGAATCCGGCACAATGGACAATCAATGAGCCATCCTATCAATCAACCGGGGGTAACCGCTTGTCCCAGCCTTCCATCTGCATTTTAAGATTGTCCGCCATCGGTGATGTCAGCCACGTCCTGCCAGTAATTAATGCCATCCGCGCGCGCCACCCGCAGGCGCGCCTTACATGGATAATCGGCAAGTTGGAATACCGATTATTGGCGCAATTTCCAGATATCGAGTTTATCGTGTTCGACAAAAAAGGTGGTTTTAATGTCATTAAAGAATTACGCAACACGCTCAAAGGCAGGTGTTTTGATGTGCTGTTGCACATGCAGGTGGCTGCCAGGGCCAATCTGCTTAGCATGTTGATCAAAGCGCCGGTTCGTATTGGATGGGATAAGCCCAGATGGCGTGACCGGCACCAATGGTTTATCAACCGATCGGTACGCAGCGTGCCACATCAGCATCAAGTGGATGGTTTCCTGGAATTCGCCCGCGCACTCGGCGATGACCCCGGTCCGCCACAATGGGGCCTGCCCATTGATGAAGCTGATCAGCAATGGGCGGACGCGACGCTACGGAAGGGGCCAGATGCCGGCAAGCCCATTTTTATGATCAGCCCCTGCTCCAGTCATGCTTTGCGTAACTGGAGCGCCGAACGATATGCGCTGGTCGCCAATCATGCGATCGATAAATTGGGTATGCGAGTGGTGCTGGTAGGCGGGCCTTCGGAGCTGGAAAAGGTCATGGGTGAGGCGATTGAGTCAGCCATGCAGCATAAGCCACAAAACCTGATTGGAAAGGACACTTTGACTCAATCGGTAGCGCTGTTGAAAGCTGCGGATATTGTGCTGTCACCAGACTCCGGACCCGCCCATCTGGCTTCCGCGGTCGGCACCCCTGTAATAGGCCTGTATGCGGCCACACCAAGCGCGCGCTCCGGCCCCTACAGTAGTCTGGATCTGTGTGTCGATAAATACACCGAGGCCGCGCTCAAGTTCCGGCAGAAAACGCCTGGCGAGCTACGCTGGGGTCAACGTATTGAAGAGCCCGGGGTGATGGATCTGATCAATGTAGAGGACGTCGTTGCAAAACTGGATGGGTTCGTTCGCTACTGGTAATCTTTGTAAGATTTCTCTTCAACGATCTCTGAGCCGAGATACAAATTCAGCTCTTTTTTAGCGTTCGCCCGCTGATCATTGGTGACATAGACGCTGCGAGCCAAATCAATAAAGTTTTGATCGAATTCTTTGACGAACTCCTTGTCGCGAATGTCGTCTTCGATTTCCCACAGGTCTTCGTTAATTGACTTCAACTTGAGGTGTAAACGTTGAACCGTCTCGTCCTGTGGTACTGCCTTTTGCCAGGTGGCCTGCAGCAATTCCAATTCGCGCCTCACATTGGCTAGCTTTACCGGGTCGTCCATTCTTTCTGACTTGATTTCCAGAATGGTGATTTTGTCCAGCACCTCGCCTGGCGATACAGGGACTTCAATAATATCCATAGTTAAACCTTAAATGCATAATCCTTGTTCGGATCCCTTTCGATATCCGGCGGGTAATTTTTGCGTTTATCGGCGTAATACTGCTGCCGATGGTCGCCTTCAGAAAGCTTATTGTACGTGATATACAGCACCCGCCGCGCCTTGTCAGTTTTATTGGGAAGTGACCGGTGCGGCGTAAATGAATCGAAGAAAACCGCATCACCCGGCTGGCAGTGAACGGCCACATAAGGCACCTGGCCAGTGTGTTCATCCGTCAACGGCGCCCACTTTTCGCCCAACAAACCCTGTTTGTGCATACCGGCAATCATTTCAACGCTGCCATTGGCTGCGTTGGTTTCATCAATCGCAACCATGGCGGTGATGTGCAATTGCGCATAGTCGTCCCAACCGGCCTGCACGTCCTGATGCTCCTTGAAACCATCTGCACCAGCCAGCTTAAAATTGATTTTGTCTTTGAACAACACCGACGGTTCACCAAACAAGTCATCTACCGCCTGCAACATCTTGCGCCGGGTGATCAATTCGGAAAAACCATCATGGTATGGAACAAAATTCTCAACGCGCGACAAAATGCGCGATTGATCCTGCTGGCTGGATTCAAAATACATCATCGCCTTGCCCGGCGTTTCAGGCTCAGCAGCCACAGCGTCTGTCCATTCGCTGATCAAGGCAGATTCTTGCGGGCTATACATGCCCCGCACGACCAGGTAACCATCGCAATGAAATTGCTCTACTTGTTGTTTTGTCAGCATTGTTTTGGGTCTAATACATAAGTCCGGGTTGTCATTCAGCCACCACTATTTTACGGCGCTTCCAGCCCATTTTAATGACAGAAATCAGGTTGTTGGTTGTCCAGTACAGCACCATGCCGGCAGGAAACGTATAAAACAAAACCAGGAACCCCAGCGACATCAGCACCAGGTTTCGAGACTGCTTGCGTTGCTGCAGCAAGTTCATATCAGGGTGACTATGCAGTTTTGAAGCGACAAATGACAATCCGGTCATGATAAACGGCAACAAATTCAGATAACCGCCGAAAAACGGCAAACTGAAGGGCAACGCCATAAATGCATCGGGATGTGACAGATCTGCGATCCACAAAAATGATTCGCCGGACAGATGAATGTTCTCCGCCAGCATATCGAAGGCACCGATGAAAACCGGAATCACTACAAACACACCCAGCATACTTTTCAGACTGTATAGCGGATGCACACCTTCGGACTTATACAAAGCGATGATTTTTTCTGACTGCTCAGCGCCTTTATTATTCTTTTTGATTTCCGCCAAAGCTGGTGCCAGTCGCGCATCGGTGGCGTGCACCTGATCCTGAAGACGGTCGGCAATTTTGCTCAAAGGCCGCATCAGCAATCCGACAATTACCGAAAGCACCATCACCGCAAGCCCCCAACTTGGAATGACTTTTTCTATCGCGCCCAATAAATAATAAAGTGCCTGACAAATCCAGCGCAGCCAAAACCACAAGCCGGAGTACATCAGGTTTTCTAACTCAGGAGCAGATTGCGCCAGCGCAGTCGGTTCCACGGGGCCGAGGTACAAGCTTAAATTGTGCTGGCCGGATCCATCGAACTGCATGGATACTTCGGCATCTTCAACACCTTCACCGGTTTTGGCGCTTAGCGGCAAACTGGAATCGGACAACACCATGGCCGCCCAGAACCGGTTGCGAAAACCGAACCAGTCAGCGGAAGCAAGACTCACTTCATCGCCATCATCAAGGCCGGCTATGGTTACATCGGAACCGTCAAAAAACAGATAGCGGGACTGCTCCAGCAGGTTACCGAAGCCACTTGAAGGCTGCGGCCTGAAATCTGCTCCACTCATTATTCGCGCTGATGATTTCCCGGAGACGGACAGAGATATCACCCAGCCTGTATCGGGTACCTGCCAGCGCCGGGCTACCTGACCATTTGGGGTAATGAACTCAAGCACAGTCTCATTGCTTTCTCGTGAACGCTTTACCTGAAGTTTGTCTTGTCCTTCGTCAGGAAAAACAAACATACCATCTGAACCTGACAATACCCGTGTATTGGTCTGCCCGTCAGTACATGATGGAAAGCAGGCTTCGGTGCGCAATAAATCGCCTTGCCTGCTGAACTGCAAACGCAATGATTCTGTTTGTACAAACTCACCCGAACCGCCAGCAATAGACGGTGCCGAAAACTGCACCAACGTCAGCGCCAGGATCAACAATAATAAAAGTTTTTTCACTGATGAAACCGGGTATTTTCACGCATCACTGCTTCCAGAACATCACCATTGATGGTCGGCTTATTGATCAATTTGTATTTCTCGTCACGCACTTCATAGCGGCCACTCGGAAAGGTAATGGTGGTTTGCAGTGGCTCAATAACCGCGTAATTGTAGTAACTTCCTGCCATCAGCCAGTCCCATGAGTTTTCGGCATACATGTCGACACCAATGGCATAGTCCTGCGGCGGGTTCTCACAACCCAGCAATCGGCTCATCAAAGTGGGCACAACATCGTAGTGGGAAGTGCGATGTTGATACTGTTGCGGCTCCATCCCCGGCCACGCCAGCAACATCGGAACCTGCAACTGGTAATCACTGTAACCCGAACCGTGCCCGATCACACCATCGCCATTTTCATCAAACTCTTCCCCATGATCTGCGGAAATCATCACAACGGTGTTTTCCATCAATCCACGCTGCTTGAGATCATCCAGCACTTTGCCCACAAGTTGATCATCAAAGACAACGGAGGTTTTGTAATCGGCGAACTCCTTGGGCATCCGGTCGCCCGGGCTTTGAGCCACCTTGTTTTCAAAATCGGACGGATAGTTGTGCTCGGTGACAGCATCGTAAAACAAAAAACCAAAAAATGGCTGATCAGGGTTTCGCTTGTCCATCCATTCCAGCCAATTGGCTGTCATGATCTGATCACGTTCCCAAGGTAATGCACTGCGTGGTTTGGTTTCAATGCGCAGGTTAGGTACGTTCGAAAAAGCAGTGCGATCCAGCGCCACCGGGCGGTACATATTTGCAGCACTAAACAAGCCGAACTGATAGCCTTTTTCCGTCAACTCACTCATCAATACCGGCGATTTCTGAACGGCCTCAAAACTACCAAAATAACCAGGTGGCAAGCCATAGAACAAGCTGAAAACACCCATCCGGGACGAGTTGCCACCACTGTAATGCTGGCTGAATTGACTGGCGTATTGCTGCGAAAACTTCTGCATGTTCGGTGTCAGTCGGGCGTTGAACATGTCACTGCGCAGCGCATCCACCAGAATAATCACAAGGTTGAATGGCGCCGCAGATCCCGTCGCGCAACTCAGCGGCGCCAGCGGGTAGTTCAGGTGATCAACTTTGGACAGGTCCGAGTCTCCAGCCAGCCGGCTGGCCAGATGCCGCTCGCGGCTTTGGCTCATGTCCACCAACCCGTGCTTAACCAGAAATCTTTTGGCAGTAAAGCCACTTTTAACGGGCAGTTGCTGTGCCACACTGGTCACTGGCACATAATAACTGGCGTCCGCCCAGGCAAAAATAGCCAGCGACACAAACAGGCACACGCTAACCACGCCGCCCAGCAATTTGCCGCGATACTGTCGTGACTTGTTGATCCACTTCCATAGGCTGCCGGCCAATATTGTCTCGAACAGCAAGGCGATGAAAAACATTACAACGATAAAAACCCAACTTGAAAGCCCGAGAATTTGTAGCGTTAACATGTTGATATGAAAGCGGCTTTGGGACCAAAGCAGGCTGTCCAGCAAGATGAAAGCAATCAATAAAGACATCAGCAAAACTGCTATCAGCCGAACGCTTTTAAACGATGGTTTCAGAACAATGATCGGCGTAATAACCGCAAACAACGGCAATACCGCCATCAGGCTATGGTGGCTGACGTAAATAGTGACCAGATAAACCAGAGACAACCAGGTCTGATCGCCCGGCCCACTGCTCAAATAACGCAAATCAATAATCGCCAATACCAAAGCATTGGCCATCGCAAACCAGCCCAGCCAACGGAACAATTGTCTACGGCTATGCTCAGCCTGCACCGTGTTTCTCCCGTTGATGCCGCTGATGCGCAGCCTGGTCAGCCAGACGCGCAATTTCCGCAGCTCCCAATTCCGTGCTTCTACCCAAATTGAAAACCATCTCATCGCGCAAATCGCCCAGTTTTTCAGCTAACTCAGACTTGTGACTGAGTAACCCTGCGATCTTATCGGGCACCTGATCAAGGTGCTGTGGGGAAACAATATCCCCGGCTACTTCACGGAAAGAGGCTTCCAGTGGTTCAATTCCCAGTAACTGCCAATCGGGATTGCGCACTCTGCGTGGCAGGTCAATAAACAGCACCGGTTTTTTGTAGCCCAGCGCGTATTCAATCGCCATCGCCGACCAGTCGCACAGCAGAATATCGGAACGCTGCAGGCTACCGCTTTCGCTCATACGATCCTGATATTCAAAGCGCGGATGTTCGCCGAATCGCTGCCGCAAACTATCGATCACTTCTGGCGTCAATGTCAGCGTCTGGTAGTGAGGTCTTGCGATCACATTATAACCGGCATACAGCAGCACCCCGACTAACTCCTCACCACAAGTATTAAAAATTGAATCCTTGCCCCAGGTGGGCGCAATTAAAACGGTTTGGCCACTTGCATCCACACTACCCGCAGCTGAACTGTCCACCGAATCACTTTCAGTCTCTTTCGACTCTTTCGACTCTTTTTGGTCATCGGCTCGTTGCAGCAAATCTTCAAGACGCGGGTGCCCATATGCAAACAGGTTACGCTCAGGCAGACCCACCAATTCAGCGCGCTTGCTCAGTTCTGCGACGTGATGTGGACCGGCGCAGAACAGGCTATCGTAAGCATCATATGAGCCGGCATGATCCACCATGTGAGTGCTGCCAAGGGAATGAAATAAATATATGTAATGCACAGGATTAATGGATTTCTTCAACTGAAGATTGTCCAGATCCATCATGGTCAGTACTACAACATCAGCTTTTTGCATATTGAAATGCAGGGTCAGGAAGAACCCCTCTGGAATACAAATGGACTTAAAAAGCGGGTGCTGCCGACTGAGACCAGCATCAGAAGCATCTGATGTGATGTAGGTTACGTTACGCTGGAGCACCTCATTGAGTCGTTCAACTAAGCGCTCAAAATAGTGCCAATCCTGCCCGCTCTCAGCGTAGATAACAATGTTGCGCCAGTCAGCTGATAATTTTCTGTAATCTCGCCAGCCTTTCCAGGCTTGTAACAGAGACACAACGGTCAGACGCTGTCGTCTTTATTGCTATAATCTTTTTTGTCGCTTTCTGCAGGCTTTCCTTTAAAAAACGATTTAAGACGATACCAATAAGTTTTGATGGCCAGCACAAGAGAGGCAATCAGGCCAACAATGGCTGAAATGATCATGCTGCCGGTAGACGGATCAAGATAGGCAAACGCAGTTACGGGCTGCAAAAACAGGCACACAGCCAGCCACAACGCCACATTGGACTGAATCAAGTGCCGTTTGTTCAGGTGATGTATTTTCGGGCTCTTCATTCTGGATCAATCACATCGTGTAAGGCTTGCTGTAAACGAGCCATGTCGTAGTCGCTGATATCGCCCATGGTTGATATCCGGAACAATTGTTCAGCCAACTTGCCTTGACCGGCATAAATAATAAACCCATGCTGTTTCAAGCCGTCGTGTAACTGATTGTAATGAATGCCTGCGGGCAGATGGTAACTACGCAGAACACATGAGCTGTGCTGCGCCGACAACCATGGCTCTACACCCATTTCTTTAAGGGTGGTGGCTACAGTGGCTGCCAACTTCCGGTAGCGGCCACGACGTGCCTGCCAGCCACCTTGACCCAATAACTCCATCAGTGCCTGAGACAGCCCAAGCATCGCGTTGACAGCTGGCGTGAACGGCGTAGAGCGGCGTGCCTGATGATCGGCCCATGCTGCCAGGTTAAGGCTCATGGTGCGCACAGGCGTGTCTTGCTGCAATGAACGGGTCCGGCACAAAACCATGGCCAGGCCGGGAATGCCGTGCAGGCATTTATTGGCAGTAGCGGCAACGGCAGTCAAGGCAGGACTTTCGAATGGAATAGACTCGGCACCGAAACTCGACACTGCATCCAGCAATAACTGGACATGATACTTTTCGCACAGCGCGACCATCTCATCAACCGGATTCAGACGGCCTGTGGTGGTCTCATGGTGAACGGCAGCCAGATGTGAAAACATGCCGGTGGCCAACAACTCCTCTAGCGCCGACAAGTTGATTTCAGCGCCCCAGGGTACCGCCAGCGATTGGTGCTGAATTGAATAGATATCGGCGAGTTTACTCAGTCGTTCGCCGTAAACGCCGTTCTCGACAACCAGAACATGGGCATCTTTTGGCAATAGCGATGCCATCATGGCTTCCAGGGCAGAAGTGCCGGAGCCGCCAACCAGCACTGCGGACCATTCCTCAGGGTCGCAACGGTAAACGTCCAGCAGACCAAAAATCACCCGATCTTGCAGATCGAAAAATTCAGATTCGCGGTGGCATAGATCAACCCGCGTGACAGCTTTGCGCACACCTTCGCTCAAGGTGACGGGGCCGGGATTTAAAAGTACAGATCTCAAAGTATGGATCTCAAATTACTGACAGTAGGTAATCAGACCCGTTGGGTAACAACCCACAGCCAGATACCGCAGCTGATCAGGTACAGGGAAATTGGCAGTTCGCCATTCCTGATCAAAGACTGGTAAGTATCCCAGCCTTCTGCCTTGAGGTCTTTGAACTTGAAACGGCCGGGAATCAATGCGTGAATATTCTTGCTCCAGTCGCGCCATTTATCCTCAAAAATGCGTTCCAGTTTGCTGTCTTCATAGGCGATTGCAGCGGGATACCAGATCACGAAAAACAGACCAACGACGATCCAGACATACAGATTAGCCGCCGCCAGCGCGAAGCCAATCAGAATCATAAAGTTACCCAGATACAAGGGATGGCGCACCAGTGCGTACGCGCCTGTTGATGCCAACTGTTTATTTTTATGAATAAATCCAGCCGCATAAATACGGAACAGCTGTCCCAGAATGGCCAGCGTAAAGCCGATTGGCACCATATAGGAAGTTGGATTAGCGAAGTGTGCACACACCGCCACCAACAACAGGCCAATGCCCTGACGCAAAATTTCATTGAACCGGATACGGTCAAACCAGCCCATAACGCCGCTGCGCTCACCCATCCTTGAGATTCTATCTGAAGCCATACACTACTCCGCTGAATATAGGTGAATTTTACAAGATTTCTGCATGCGATATGACTGTTTTCTTAAACTTTGGACTGAATTTGTCCCATCAATCGTCTTGCGACCTCCGCAGGCTTAATGGCCGGGCGTGGCAAGCCATCGGGCACACCCTGCCGGGTTTGAATATACAACAATGCTGGAGACGCTTGCTGCAACAAAACATCGATGGGTATGTTTCCATGCGATCGAATTACACTGCGGTAACCACATGCTTCAGCCACGGCTGAAAAATCCATAACAGCGCTCACAGTTTGCTGCCCGCCGGTTGACTCATGCACACCGTTATCCAGCAGCAAATGGTAGTAATTGTCGCCCGCATAGGCGCCAACTGTAGCCATATTGCCCATACGCATCAGCGCTGCGCCGTCGCCATCAATGACCACCACCTTTTTATCCGGGCGTGCCAGAGACAAACCCAGGCCGAGAGAAGTAATACAACCCATCGAGCCAACCATATAGAGGTGGTTGGGCCGATCTTCGATGGCGAATAGTTCGCGCCCGGAAAAACCGGTGCTGGCCAACAGGATGGTATCGTAGATTTCGGTTTGAGCTATCAGTTCACTCAACACCTCATTTCTGGACGGCGCAGGACTGCAAGTAGTCGCCGGGCCAGCAGCCACGATTGGCGCTGACACTGGCACTTTTCTGATTCGGTCAATATCCGGCAAGCCATAAGGCGCCACCGCAGCCTTGCGCATGATCAGCGCAAACGGCCGTTGATGCTCTTCCATATATTGAACTGCTTCAGCTAAAATCGACTCAATATCTTCCGCCTTTTCCGGGAAGCAGCGCCAGGGAATCCGCATAATTTCAAGTAGTTGTGGTGTAATCTGTCCCATCAATTCATGCTGTGGTTCATCCGGCCTGCCCGGCTCGCCGCGCAAAGTGACAATCAGCAGAATGGGAATCTTGAATACGTAATTAAGCGATGTCAGCGGGCTGATGGCATTGCCAAGCCCGGAGTTCTGCATCATCGCGACACCTTTGCGACCACCCAATACAGCGCCGCTGGCAACCGCCACTGCATCGCCTTCATTGGCAGCGGAAATGTAGGTAAGGCCGGAATCAGCGATGGTGTAATTAATGAACGGCGTTAAAAACGAGCATGGCACGCCTGCCCACAAATCAAATCCCGCTTGTTTGGCTGGTTCTACAAATTGACTCGCTTCAATCACTAGCTTTACCTTAGTCGCCGTTCTGGCTTTCAAACTTGCCTGCACGTTCCAGGTCCTGCAGATTGTTGATGTCCATCCAGTGTCCATTCACATATTGCACTTGCGGCGCGTGGCCGTCATTGATCAGCTGATTGAGCAAATCAGGAACGCCGAGTTTATTGAAATCATCACGCTGTTTGAGAGTGTTCATGGCGTCGCATAAATAACCACTGCCCTGGCCCGCCACCCGCAGCATGCCTATCCAACGACCATCCGGCTCTCTGCCCCGGGAGTTTCTATCTGAACTGACTTGTTCAAGCGACACTTTTTGTTGATACATGGCGCGATTATCGGCGCTCGAACACCAGGCCAAATCATTCTGATTACCTCTGGCTTCAATCAATGGCGATGAATCCACCGCCACCAGTAATTCTGCATCCCAATCCAATAAGTTATGCAGCATGTATGAACGGAACAGCAGGTCACCGTAGATAATCACAGTAACGTCGCTGAAACTGCCCATCGCGCAATCCAGCGACGCTAACTCGCCGGTAGTTTCCCAGTTCTTATTCAGTAAAACCGTTGCGCCTTGTACATCGATGGCTTCATGTTTATAGCCGGCCACCACCTTGATGTCGTTGATGCCCTGTTTTTTGAATTTATCCACCTGTCGGCGCAACATTGGTACGCCTGCAACTGGCAGCATAACTTTAGGCCGTGACTGCGTCAGTTCATCCATGCCATGGCCGCGCGATGCCGCCAATACGATCGCCGATACCGGTTGAGAACCACCTCGGGCATAGCGCTTTTCAGCTTCCAGCAATTCATCAGCGCCTTGTAATCGAAAAATCTCTGACACTGTAGCGATACGCCCTTCGCTCTCGACCAGAGAACGTGTCGAATGAATGTTCGCGGCGGTACTCTGCATGGACAATATTGCCGTGCGAATCATGTGGTTTGCCCAGATCACCAGGCTGATACCTGCTTCTTCAAACACTTCAGTTGGTGTGGCGTAGTACTTGGTTGGTACCAACACCAGCGGGCTGCGATTGGCCCATTCGGCAGCAAATTCCAGTACTTCATCCGGTTGACTGTGTTTACTGTGAATCAAAATCGCGTCGGCACCGGCTTTATGATAAGCCTCAGCACGCTTTAGCGCCTCCTCCAGTCCCCAGCCTGCAATGAACGCTTCCACTCTGGCGACAATGCAAAAATCATCATCACGCTGCGAATCTTTGCCCGCCTGAATCTTTCCGCAGAAAGTTTGAATGTCTTCCAGCGGCTGGGCTTCGCCCTGAATAAAACTATTGGTTTTTGGAAACAGTTTGTCTTCGATACATACACCAGCAACACCGATCTGCCCCAGCTTGCGCACCAGGCGGCGCATATTATTAAAATCGCCATAGCCGGTATCGCCATCCAGTAAAATCGGGATAGAGGTGACATCGGTCATGAATTCGAGCTGTTCAACTACCTGGGTCCATGAGAGTTCATTGTTGTCGCGGACCGCGTGCTGCGCTGACAACGCCAGGCCGGAGCCCCAGATGCCTTTAAAACCGGCTTCTTCGACTATCCTGGCAGACAGACCATTATGGGCCTCCAGAATGAATTCAGTTTGCTGTGATTGCAGCATGCTTCTTAATTTGGCCGCTTTGGTCATTTAAAAGTCCGGTATTTCGTTCCTGATGGCAGGCAAAATATCTTTGATGGCACGCTCAATGTCTTCCGGAAAATCCACTTCAAGCCAGGGTAATCCACTTACATCTTCACACGCGAATTGTTCCGGATGCTTGAGTAATACATCGCGCAAGGCTTCTTCGTGTGGAGCGTCCATCAGACCATCGGCCCGATAGTCTGCACAAGTGTCAGCGATCTCTTTCGCCATCGCACCAGCAAATTTGAAGTAGCCAACCGATTCGCCCAAAGTGTCATATTCCAAGCCGTCCTTGAGCTGCTTGCGGAATTCGACCATGCGACCGTTAATCAGTGCAATCTTAACCGGCTCGTCACCGGGTACAAAATTCCGATCGATCAAATAGCAATTCTCGTGCGTAGACTCCACCAGGATTTGCAATATTTTAGGGTGAAAAAGCACATCCGCATCGAGAACCAGAAAGGGTTCATCGCCTCTTAGAACATTTTGCGCGGCCAGCAAGCTGAGCACACTGCCGCTGGTGTAGGCTGGGTTGTAAACGTAGGCCACTTCCGGTCTGGAATCCAGAGTGGCTACATGCTCGAGAATCATGTCAGCTTCATAGCCCACAACCAATGTGACTTGATGCACACCTAACCTGAACACGCAATCAAGCTGCCTGGCCAGCAGGCTTTTGCCACCAAATTCCAACAGACATTTAGGCCGGCCATCTGGATTAAAGTCGGCCAGTCGATTGCCCCGGCCTGCTGCCAGAATGATTGCTTGCATGTGTTTTGGCTTCCCTGAATGAAGCACCATTGTAACTCAGACGGGGGCGCTTAATTCAACTCTCCACCGACGCCAGCAGCTAAAAAACCACACTCTCAAAGCCACAATTTTCGAAATGGCTGCCAGCCTCGGTTACGGTTTTGCCAAAAACCATGTATTTAATGACAGTAACAAGCGTGTAGCTTTCATGGCTATGTTCGTGTTCCTTGGGTACAACGACTTGCGCTTGAATGTGGCCGAAGAGGAAGCTGTCGCAGTAACCCTCGCAGTGGCTGCCAGTGAGATGAAAGAAGCAGAGCTTGCTGCCTGGTTAGAGGCAAACAGCCAGTGGTGGGTAGACTGACACCAAAAAAAACCCGGACATGCCGGGCTTTTTCAAAACACTTGTTTAGCGAAACGACTTAGTCATCGCTGCCAACTTCTTTCATAGACAAACGTACACGACCCTGCTTGTCGACTTCCAGAACTTTAACCTTAACAATTTCGCCTTCCTTAACCACGTCTTCTACATTTTCAACACGCTCTTCAGAGAGTTGAGAAATGTGAACCAGACCGTCACGGCCCGGAGTCAGTGAAACAAAAGCACCAAAGTTCATGATCTTGATGACCTTGCCTTCAAAGATCTGACCAGGCTCGATATCAGCAGTGATCTGCTCGATACGCTTACGGGCTTCATCACCGGCTTCCTTGTTAACGGAACCAATGATGATAGTGCCATCGTCAGTGATATCAATCGAGGCGCCGGTTTCTTCAGTGATGCTACGGATGGTGACACCACCTTTACCGATTACGTCACGAATCTTGTCTGGGTGAATCTTGATAGTGACCAGACGCGGAGCGAATTCAGACATTTCATTGCGTGGCTTGCTGATGACCTTGTTCATTTCATCAAGGATGAAATTACGACCTTCGTGCGCCTGCGACAATGCAATCTTCATGATCTGCTCGTTGATACCTTCGATTTTGATATCCATTTGCAGGGCAGTAATACCGTCAGCAGTACCCGCTACCTTGAAGTCCATGTCGCCGAGGTGATCTTCATCACCAAGGATGTCACTTAAGACTGCGAAACGATCGCCTTCCTTGATCAAACCCATCGCGATACCGGCAACTGGCGCCTTGATCGGCACTCCAGCGTCCATCAATGCCAAAGAAGTACCACAAACCGATGCCATTGAGCTGGAACCGTTTGATTCAGTGATTTCAGAAACCACACGAATCACATATGGGAAGTCTTCAATGCTAGGCAGAACCGCAGTTACACCGCGACGTGCCAACCAGCCATGACCGATTTCACGACGTTTCGGGCCACCGGAAAAACCGGTTTCGCCAACGCAAAACAGCGGGAAGTTGTAGTGCAACATGAACGGGTCTTTGTATTCACCGTTAACCGCATCAATCATCTGCGCGTCACGCGTAGTACCCAGAGTAGTTGTAACGATAGCCTGTGTTTCACCACGGGTGAACAAAGCAGAACCGTGAGTACGAGGCAAAATACCGGGCCTAACCGTAATCGGACGAACAGTCGTCAGATCGCGACCATCGATACGTGGGTTGCCAGACAGAACGTGGTCACGGACCAGGAATTTTTCGAGCTTGTAGAAAGCGCCGCCAACTTCAGAAGCACTTGGTGCATTTTCGTCATCAGAATCAGTCAGGGCTTCGATAACAGAATCTTTCAGCGCGCCAACTGCAGCTTGACGATCCATCTTGTCTACGATTGCGTAGGCAGAAACCAAACCATCTTTAGCAGCGGCTTCAACTTTAGCTTTCAGGCCTTCGTCTTCAACCTCAGGCGCCCAATCCCATTTGGTAACGCCAGCTTCGGCGACCAATTCGTTAATGGCAGTAACCACTGCTTTAAGTGCATCGTGACCAAAAGTTACCGCGCCGAGCATAACTTCTTCCGAAAGCAGGTCAGCTTCTGATTCAACCATCAATACTGCTTTATCAGTACCGGCAACTACCAGATTCAGCTTGGAATCTTCTTTCAGCTGAGTAGTTGATGGGTTGAGGACGTACTCACCGTTGATGTAACCCACCTTGGCAGCGCCAATAGGGCCGCTGAAAGGCATACCGGACAAGGCCAACGCAGCAGATGTGCCGATCAAAGCCGGGATGTCACCATCGATTTCCGGGTTCGAAGAAATCAGATTGGCAGTTACCTGTACTTCATTCAAAAAGCCCTTTGGAAACAATGGGCGAATCGGACGGTCGATCAAACGACAAGTTAACGTTTCTTTTTCGGTGGGGCGGCCTTCGCGTTTGAAGAAACCACCTGGAATACGCCCTGCAGCGTAGAATTTTTCCTGATAGTTAACGGTCAGCGGGAAGAAACCCTGGCCAGGTTTGGCAGTTTTCTGCCCTACAACGGCAACCATCATCACTGTGTCGCCCATGTTGACCATAACTGTAGCGGATGCCTGACGGGCAATCTCGCCGGTCTCGATGGTGACTTCATGCTCACCAAATTTAAAAGTCTTTGTCAGTTTGTTCACTATATTTCCCTACTCTCTGTGAAGGACCACCTGGCCCTTTTACGCCTGCTTGTCAGGCTGTTTCATTCATGTACGACCAAATGCTGCCGGAACGATTGTTGCGACAGCATTTGGTCGACTCTTATTCAGACAAAAGTAATTAACGACGCAAGCCGAGGCGTTCAATCAGATCGCGATAACGTTGAATTTCTGTCTTCTTCAGGTAATCCAACAGGCTGCGGCGATGGTTAACCATACGCAACAATCCGCGACGTGAGTGATGATCGTGCTTGTGCATTTTAAAATGATCGGTGAGGTGCTGGATACGCGAGGTCAGCAATGCGACCTGAACTTCTGGTGATCCAGTATCGTTCTCAGAACGTTTAAATTCACTTACTACTTTGCCTTTTGATTCTGCATTAATAGACATGGTTCCATCTCCATGAATAGAGCCCTTTGGTTTTTTGCAAAACGTGCATCACATTATTACAACGCACAATCACAAAAGCCGGTAGCCCCAGTTTCGTTAGCGGCATATTTTAACTGGCATGGGAGACTCAAACAAGCCTGACAGTCATTTAACTGCAAGTTTTTAAACACAAACCAGCACAATAAACTCAGAAATTGATTAGATCAGGAGTTTATAAAATCAGGAATCCAGATTGAACACACGCGATGGGTGAGCAATACCGTCTTCTGACAACTCTGCCAAACCCAGCAGATTCTGATCCTGACCGTACACCCTTGCTTGCCCGGATTTATATATGTCGGTTGAATACGCAAACTGATTGCCATTGGCGAATTTGCTTTGCTGTTCATCGTCCAGTTCAATTATCGGCCAGGATGGCAACCCGACATCGACAGGAAGTAACTGCTGTTCGAGCACCCCCGACTCTCGCGCAAACTGGAGTTCCTCAAGCGACACCATCGGTTGATCCTCGAATGGCTCCACATAAAACCTGTGCAAACCGGTTAGATACGCACAACTATCTAACGCCTTAGCGATGTCCTCTCCCAGCGTTCTTATATACGTGCCCTTGGAGCAACGCACATCAAACACCAGTTCGGGCGCTTGCCATGAAACCAGATCAAGCTCATGAATAGTGACAGGACGTGCCGGCCGTTCGATTTCAATTCCGGCGCGGGCGTACTCATAAAGCGGTTTCCCCTGGTGCTTGAGAGCGGAATACATTGGCGGGACTTGCTCGATATCACCGACAAAACCGGCCAAAACTTTGCGCAAATCTTCTTCTTTTATCTCAGGAACCGGGCAGGTTTGAATCGGCTCACCTTCAATATCGCCAGTAGTAGTTGCTTTACCCAGCTTTGCAGTTGCCCGGTATTTTTTGCCGGCTTGCAGCATAAAGGCAGCAGTTTTACTGGCCTCACCCAGACAAATGGGCAGCATGCCGGTGGCGAAAGGGTCGAGACTGCCGGTGTGACCGGCCTTTCGGGCTTGAAATATTCCGCGGACTTTTTGCAGGGCACGGTTTGAG
>Ga0105054_10001712_pt1 | contig 35975 bp, 30 predicted proteins | sample BON02_FD_78091 | JGI IMG/M metagenome (GOLD analysis project Ga0105054, IMG submission 78091) | Freshwater microbial communities from Lake Bonney liftoff mats and glacier meltwater in Antarctica - BON-02 (megahit assembly) | ecosystem: Environmental > Aquatic > Freshwater > Ice > Glacier...
GTGACCCGGCATTGCAGCGCGTGGCCGTTGAGCGTGATATCGGCCTGCGAGGCGGCGCCGGTGGCCAGCGCCAGCGGTTTGCCTTCGGCGATCAGGATTTGGGCGCGCACGATGTCGATGTCGGTGACTTCCTCTGTCACCGTATGTTCGACCTGCACGCGGGGGTTCACCTCGATGAAGTAGAACTTGTCGGTGTCCATATCCATCAGGAATTCGACCGTGCCGGCACATTCGTAATTCACATGGGCGCAGATGCGGCGGCCAAGGTCGCAGACTTCGGCGCGCTGCGCCTCGGTCAGATAGGGGGCGGGGGCGCGTTCGACGACCTTTTGATTGCGCCGCTGCACCGAGCAGTCGCGTTCCCACAGGTGGTAAATCTCGCCATGCTTGTCGCCAAGAATCTGCACCTCGACATGGCGGGCGCGCAGGATCATCTTTTCAAGGTAGCCTTCGCCATTGCCAAAGGCGGCTTCGGCCTCGCGGCGGCCTTCGCGGACCTTTTCCTCAAGCTCCTTTTCCGACTGGATCGGACGCATGCCGCGCCCGCCGCCGCCCCAGGAGGCCTTGAGCATAAGCGGATAGCCGACCTCTGCCGCCTGTTTGCGGGTCAGGGCCATGTCGTCGCCCAGCACTTCGGTGGCGGGGATGACCGGCACGCCCGCCTGGACCGCGACCCGGCGCGCGGAGGCTTTGTCGCCCAACTGCCGCATGGTCAGCGCCTTGGGGCCGATGAAAGTAATACCTGCCGCGTCGCAGGCATCGACGAAATCGGGGTTTTCGGAGAGCAGGCCATAGCCGGGGTGGATCGCGTCGGCGCCGGACATCCTGGCGACGCGGATGATTTCGGGGATGCAGAGGTAAGCGGCAACCGGACCCAGCCCCTCGCCGATGCGGTAGGCCTCGTCCGCCTTGAAGCGGTGCAGGCCGAGTTTATCCTCTTCTGCAAAGACGGCGACGGTCTTTTTGCCCATTTCATTGGCGGCGCGCATGACGCGGATGGCGATCTCGCCACGGTTGGCGATCAGGATCTTTTTGAAATCGGGCATGGGGCCATTCCTTGTGCAGATGCAGAAAGATGTATGAAGATTCTGCCGCAGGGACAACATGGCATTGCGCCTGTGCAGCTGGCGGGGCCTTTGGCGCGGTCGGCGGCCTCCGGCGGGGATATTTCAGAACCAAAGAAAGCGAAAGTCTGCTATAATTTAGCCCGGTTTGGAAAATTGTGAACATAAGGCGAACAAGGGTTTCGCTGCGGAGCACGCCGCGCTAGATTGGCATGATGAGCAGTTATTCCGATGAAGAGGCGTTCGAGGCGGCGGTGCCCCAGCCTGTGCCGCTGTCGCGGCAGGCGATGGCGGCGCGCCCTGCTGCCTATCTTGACGATCTCAATCCGGCGCAGCGCGCGGCCGTACTGGCGGTGGGTGGGCCGGTCCTGATGCTGGCGGGGGCCGGGACCGGCTAGACCATGGCGCTGACTGCGCGCATCGTGCATCTGCTGACCACGGGCACGGCGCGCCCGCATGAGATATTGGCGGTGACGTTCACCAACAAGGCTGCGCGCGAGATGAAGAATCGCGTGGGCCGGATGCTGGGCGAAGTGGCGGAAGGGATGCCCTGGCTGGGCACGTTCCACGCGGTCTGTGTCAAGATATTGCGCCGCCATGCCGAACTGGCCGGGCTGAAATCGTCATTCACGATTCTGGATACGGATGACCAGATCCGCCTGCTGAAACAGGTGATCGCCGCCGCCGATATCGACGAGAAACGCTGGCCCGCGCGGATGCTGGCGGGGATCATCGACGGCTGGAAGAACAAGGCGCTGACGCCGGGGGCGGTGCCGGTGGCGGATAGCGGTGCGTTCGATCACAAGGGGACCGCGTTATATGCCGCCTATCAGCGCCGCTTGCGCGATCTGAATGCTGTCGATTTTGGCGATATATTGCTGCATGTGGTGAGCATCTTTCAGGCGCATCCCGATGTGCTGGCGCAATATCAGCGCTGGTTCCGGTATATTCTGGTCGATGAGTATCAGGATACCAATGTGGCGCAGTATCTGTGGCTGCGTCTGCTGGCGCAGGGCCATCGCAACATCTGTTGCGTCGGCGATGATGATCAGTCGATCTATGGCTGGCGCGGGGCCGAGGTGGGTAATATCCTGCGGTTTGAAAAGGATTTTCCCGGCGCTGTCGTGGTCAAGCTGGAGCAGAATTACCGCTCGACCGCGCATATTCTGGCGGCCGCATCGGGCGTGATTTCGGCCAACAAGGGCCGGTTGGGCAAGACGCTGTGGACGGATGCCGAGGGCGGCGACAAGGTGCGTCTGATCGGCCATTGGGACGGCGAGGAAGAGGCGCGCTGGATCGGGGAAGAGATCGAGGCGATGCAGCGCGGCATGGGGCGCTACGGATATCGCAGACAGAATGCAAGGTCGACAACGTCCAGCCAAGAGTTTGACAGACGCACGAAAGGTGGTCGGGTCTCAAAGAATCTTGATGGGGATATTCACGAGATCAACCTAGCGAGATCGGAAAGCCTAAGTCCGCAAGGTGTTGATAATCTTCCTCTTCCATCGAGATACGGCTTGGACGAGGTCGTGATCCTCGTCCGCGCATCCCATCAGATGCGCGCATTCGAGGACCGGTTTCTGACCATCGGGCTGCCCTACCGCGTAATTGGCGGGCCGCGGTTTTATGAACGGCTCGAGATCCGCGATGCGATGGCCTATTTCCGTCTGGCCGTGTCGCCCGATGATGATCTGGCGTTCGAGCGGATCGTGAACACGCCCAAACGGGGCCTTGGTGACAAGGCGGTGCAGACCGTGCAGCGCGCAGCGCGTGAGAATGGGGTCGGGCTGGTTGAGGGTGCGCGCATCGTCGTGCAGGGCCGGATGCTGGGCGGCAAGGGGTTTACGGAGCTATCGGCGCTGGTGGACGGTATCGACCGCTGGGCTGCGCAGGTGCGTGCCGAGGCGGATACCCATGTCGAGCTGGCCGAGATGATACTGGAGGAATCGGGCTATACCGGCATGTGGCAGGCCGACAAGACGCCGGAAGCGCCGGGCCGCCTCGATAACCTCAAGGAACTGGTCAAGGCATTGGAGCAGTTCGAGAATCTGCAAGGGTTCCTCGAGCATGTCAGCCTGATCATGGATAATGAGACCGATGAGGCGGGCGAGAAAGTCAGCGTCATGACGCTGCATGCGGCCAAGGGGCTGGAGTTTCCGGCGGTGTTTCTGCCGGGTTGGGAGGATGGGTTGTTTCCCTCGCAACGCTCTATGGATGAGAGCGGAGTCAAGGGGTTGGAGGAGGAGCGCCGGCTGGCCTATGTCGGGATCACGCGGGCGGAGGCGTTTTGCACGATCTCCTTTGCCGCCAATCGCCGGGTCTATGGCCAGTGGCAATCGGCGCTGCCCTCGCGGTTCATCGACGAATTGCCGGTGGCGCATGTCGAGGTGCTGACGCCGCCCGGCCTGTATGGTGGGGGGTATGGTGCCGCTGGCATGGCTGCGACAGCCTCGCCGCGCATGCGCGAGATGGCGGGGTCGGACCTGCATGACAAGGCGGCGGCGGCCACTGTCTATAACTCGCCGGGTTGGCGCCGCCTGCAATCGCGCGCGCAGGTGCGTGGCATGGGCAGCCCTGCGGAGGCGCGCAATATAACCATCGATCTGAGTGCGGTGTCGGCGTTTAGCATCGGCGACCGGGTGTTTCACCAGAAGTTCGGCTATGGCGCAGTGACCGGGATCGAGGGTGACAAGCTCGATATCGCATTCGACAAGGCGGGCGAGAAGAAGGTGGTGGCGCGGTTTGTGGTATCGGCCGAGGCGGCGGATGATGTGCCGTTCTGAGGCCTAACCCGCGCGCAGCATCGGCCAGAGCGTTGCGACCAGCAGCAGCGCCATGGTGATGTTGAAGGCTCTGAGCCGCGCCGGGTTGGTGAGGAAACGCCGCATCTGTTGCCCGAGGATGGTCCAGCAGCCAACCGAGGGGATGTTGATGATCCCGAACAGCAGGGCGACGAGCCCGATCCCGGCCATTGTGTGATCGGCGGTGTGGATCGAAATGGCGGTGACGGCCATCGACCATGCCTTTGGATTGACCCATTGGAAGGCGGCCGCCTGCAGGAAGGTGATCGGTTGCGCCTTTGGTCCCGGGGCGTCGGGAAAACGCGGGGCGGCGCTGCCGATCTTCCATGCGAGCCAGAGCAGATAGGCGACCGAGACATATTTCAGCACGGTATAGCTGATGGGGTAGGCGTCGAAGATCTGCATGAGCCCGATGCCGACCAGAAACACCATGGCGACAAAGCCTGTTCCCACGCCGAACATATGCGGCAAGGTGCGTCGCAGCCCGAAATTGGCGCCCGAGGCCATGAGCATGAGGTTGTTCGGCCCCGGTGTGATCGAGGAGACGAGCGCGAAGCCTGCGAGGCCGGGGAGGAGGTCAAGGTTCATGCCGCTTTTTGCGGCGGTGCGGGGTGGGGTGCAAGGGGGGATGCGGGAGGCGTGATATGAGTGGGATCAGCCGAGGTTCCGGGGGAGCCTTGGCCCCGCTCACGTCGCGAGCGTGAAACAGCGCGACGCAGGTATGGCCTGAACAGAGGCGAGTGACTGCCCCCGGTGGGCGAGAAGCGCCCGCCGATGGCGGGGCGGGCGCTGGCCGGCGAGCGGGGCTCACCGGCCGGGATGGGTGATCGGGTTTGCGGGTGACAGGCCCGATGGGGCCTGTCATTCAAGGCGAAGAGTTACCGCCGCACCCGCGCTGCCCCCTGTTCCAGCAGGAATACCGCCAGCCCCGCACTCAGCCCCCAGAAGGCGGCGCCGATGCCGAAGGCGCTGACACCGGACGCGCTCACGATCAGGGTGACGGCGGCGGGGAAGCGTTGTGCGGGGGTGCCGAAAGCGTTGGTCAGCGCGCCGGTGAGCGGCGCGAGCAGCGCCAGACCGACGATGGCGGCGATGAGTGCGCCGGGCAGGGCGGCGATGATGACGAGGAGCATCGGGCTGAGCAGACCGAGCGCTACCCAGCAGGAGCCATAGACCAGTCCGACCTTCCAGCGCTGGTTGCGGTCGGGGTGAACATCGTCGCCCATGCAGATTGCGGCGGTGATCGCGGCCATGTTGCTGGTGTGCCCGCCAAAGAGCCCCGCAAGCATTGATAGTCCGCCGGTGACGGCCAGTGCCCGCCGCACCGGGGGCGCGTAACCGGCGGCGCGCAGGGTGGCGAAACCCGGCAGGTTTTGCGAGGCCATCGTCACCAGATAGAGCGGCAGGCCAAGGCCCAGCAGCACCTCGATCCGGAAGGTGGGCGCGATATAGGTGAGTTGTGGCCAGGGCAGCGCCAGGTCGGGTGCGCTGGCCGTGCCGGTGAGATAGGCAAGCCCGAGCCCGGTGGCGAGCGCGGCGAGGACCGCCAGCGCCGGATTGGCGAGTCGCACCAGCGCGAAGGCGGCGATCATCGGCAGCACGAGCGCTGGCAGATCGGCGGTGGCCGGGGCGAGTTGCAGGCAGAAGGGCAACAGCACCCCGGCCAGCATGCCGGCGGCGATGCCATCGGGGATCGTGGCGATGAGCCGGGCAAGCGGCTTGAGCAGGCCGGTCAGTGCGATCAGTGCGCCTGTGAGCAGGAAGGCCCCCACCGCCTCTGGCATGTTGACGCCGGTGGTGACGGCGAGCAGGGCAGCGCCTGGGGTGGACCATGCCAGCGAGACGGGCACGCGCGCCCAGATGCTGAGCAGCGCCGAGCCCAGCCCCTTGGTCAGACAGACCGCAAGCACCCATGATGCGGTTTGCGCGGGCGTGGCCCCGAGTGCGGCGGCGGCGGCCATCACCAGGGCGATGGTCGAGCCATAGCCGATGAGCGAGGCCACAAGTGCGGCGGAAAACAAGGAGATGCGCATGAGGGGCCCTGCTGAGATCGCGGCACCATGCGAGTGCCGTCGCGCGGTTGCAAGGCACAAAAAAACGGCGGCGCCAGGGAGGAGGAGAGGCACCGCCGTTCATTGCGCAACCGGGTCCGGGAGGAGGTGGACAGGGTCGCGCGGTCTTTGGTCGTCTGGTTCGGCCGCCGCACCGGGGAGGAGGATCGGTGTGCGGCCTCTCGGTCTGCGCGCGGCCCCGGGAAGAGGTGGGGCGGGTCGCAGCCGGTGGGTAGAAAAGAGCGGCAGAGCCAGGGAGGAGGAGAGGCTCTGCCGCCCGTTTAACGTCTGCTCAGGGAGGAGGAGAGAGCAGACGTATCGCGGTTGCAGGTACGGCGGCACCAGGGAGGAGGAGCGGTGCCGCCGCCTTTGCAACGGTCCTTCCGGGAGGAGGTGGAAGGCCCGTATTCGTATCAGTCCAGCGGCAGGGTCAGGGAGGAGGAGAGACCCTGCCGCTGTAGTCACGCCCATTCCGGGAGGAGGTGGAATGGCCGTATTCTAACTTTGTGCGGCGGCACCAGGGAGGAGGAGAGGTGCCGCCGCGTTGATCACGCGTCTCTCAGGGAGGAGGAGAGAGAGCCGCGTAATGTCGGGCCGGTCCAAGGGAGGACAAGAACCGGTCCGAAACCAAATTCAGTTGGGCCCGTAGGCAGCCTCGATTGCGATGCCCTTGATCATCGACCGGGAGATGCCCAGGTCATTCAGGTCGCGGTCATTCAGCGCGTCCAGCTCGTTCAGCGTGGTGCGGTAGACCGAAAATTTTGCGAAGCGGTCGGCCATTGCGGCGCGAAGCCCGGATACGCGCTGGCCCAGCGAAGCGCCATATGCGCGAATGTCGGTAGCGTATGCCATTTGATAACTCACTTTTCTTCTGCTCTGGTTCGTCGTCGTGTTTGTTGTTGTCTGTCGTGTCTTTGGTCAGGAGCCTGTTAGCGCTCTCTGGGATAGAAATTAGGGCATTGCTGCGGATGCACAATAGATCGATTGCGCAATGCTGCCATGCAGCAAGTGCATACGGAATACTGACCTATTTTCAGGCAGTTCGATGTGTGATTGGGCGGAAGTAGGACGCAAACTTGCGGTTTGCCGAAAACCTGCCAAGGGTTGCTGCAAGAACGGGCGGTCTGCGAAGGGCTGCTGTGACGGGAGTATGAACGATGGATGTCTCGCGCGAAAAAATCCTGGAAACGCTGGCAAAATTGCAACTGCCGGATGGGGGCGATCTGGTGAGTCGCGACATGGTCCGCGCGCTGGCGGTGGCGGAAGGTGCTGTGAGATTCGTGATCGAAGCGCCGACGCCGGAGTTTGCCCGTGTGATGGAGCCGCTGCGCCGCGCTGCAGAAGAACTGGTGCGTGGGTTGCCGGGCGTGACCTCGGTCTCGGTCATTCTGACAGCGCATGGACCGGCGGCGAAGCCTGCGACCGCGACACCGCCGCCCTCGCTGACCATTGGTCGTCATCCGACGCCGCAGGCCGGGCCACAGCGGGTGACGGGGGTGGACCGGATCCTTGCCGTGGGGTCGGGCAAGGGCGGTGTGGGCAAATCCACCGTCGCCTCGAACCTTGCCGTGGCGCTGGCGCGCCAGGGGCGCAGGGTCGGGCTGCTCGATGCCGATATATACGGCCCGAGCCAGCCGCGCATGATGGGGATGAACACGCGCCCCGGCAGCCCGGATGGCAAGACGATCATCCCGTTGCGGGCGCATGGCGTCACCATGATGTCGATCGGGTTGATGATGGACCCGGCCAAGGCGGTGGTCTGGCGCGGGCCGATGCTGATGGGGGCGTTGCAGCAGATGCTGGGGCAGGTGGAATGGGGCCTGCTTGATGTGCTGATCGTCGATCTGCCGCCGGGGACGGGGGATGTGCAACTGACGCTTTGCCAAAAGACGCATCTGACCGGGGCGATTATCGTCAGCACGCCGCAGGATGTGGCGCTGATCGACGCGCGCAAGGCGATTGATATGTTCAACACGCTGAAGACCCCGGTGCTGGGGCTGATCGAGAACATGTCTACGTATATATGTCCGAATTGCGGGCACGAGGCGCATATCTTTGGCCATGGCGGGGTGCAGGCCGAGGCGGAGCGGATTGCGGTGCCGTTTCTGGGGGCGCTGCCGATTGACCTCGATACCCGCCTTGCCGGCGATGCGGGCACACCGATTGCGGCGGGCGACAGTCCGATGGCCAAGGCCTATGGGCAGATTGCGCGCGGGCTGATTGCGGGCGGGATGGCCTGAGGATCAGCGCCCCGTCGGTGATCGGCGAGCGCCGGTTGGCCCTGTCGGGTGCCGTCCGGCGCCGCGAGACCGGGAAAAACCACCATCACAACGGTTCACAGCGAATCACGGGGCGTTGATTCGGGCCGGGTCGGGCTCTGTCGGCGCCGGGACTGACCGGATTCCGGCCGCATGGGGTGCCTCGCCGCCCCGATGGTCGAATAAATCGTAAAAATCTGGGAAATTACGGGAATTCTGGCCAGCGGGCTATTTGGCACAATATATAGCGGCGCATTTCTGCAGAGGCACCATTTAGGGGGATATCGGATGGCATGAGGTGGCCTTATCCAGTCCTTTAGGGGGTTATTTCCCAGAACGTGGTGGGTTGGGTCGAAAGATTTTTGTTGCGTGGGAGAAAATCCCATGGCTATTGTGAATGCAAGGAAACGACGGGCAGTCCAAAAAAGACCAATCGGGGCAAATCAAAGAACCCCAACGGCGAGGCAGGTTACTTACAGGCAACCCCCATTCTTTCCGAAACAGAATCCGGCGCGCGAGCGAGCAGACATCCCCCCAGGTGGCGCGCGCAGTCGGACACTCCCGGCGACGGGACGAGGGCGGCGGATTGTGCAGTGGCAGCAGCACAATCCGCCGTTTTCGTATAAAATCCAATGATATCCGGGGGAAGGGCAAGCGGAAGGACCGCGACAGTGGTTCCGATTTTCACAGGCGAGCATACGCTTACGGTAGATGGCAAGGGGCGCGTGTCGATCCCTGCCGATTTCCGCCGTGTGCTGGCAGCCGGTGATCCCGACCGCACCCCCGACCGCACCCCCGACCGCGCTGTCGAGATGAAGATCCTTTATGGCGATCATCTGGACCGGCGCCTGCATTTTTACACCATGTCCGCCTTTGCGCAGATTCAGGCCGATATCCTCGCCCTGCCGCGCGGGTCGGAGGCACGCAACATGGCATCGCGTCTGATCCTGGGCCAGTCGGTGACCGCCGAGATGGACCGTGACGGCCGCATGGTCATTCCGCAAAAGCAGCGCGAAAAGATCGGGTTGACCGAGGGGAAAGTCTATTTCTCGGGTCTGGGCGAATTCTTTGAAGTCTGGAATGCCGAGACATGGGCCGAGACCGAGGGTGCCGAGACGAAGGCATGGCTGGATGATAAACCCAAGGGCTTTGATCCCTTGATTCTGCTGCAACCGGGCGGGAGTTAGGCCCGATGGCCGCTGCCGCCGCACAGACTGATCCCGCACCGCATATCCCCGTTCTGTTGCGTCCGCTGATCGCGGCGGTGTCGCCGGTCAGCGGAGTCTGGCTGGATGGCACGTTTGGCGCGGGCGGTTATGCGCGCGCGCTGCTGGAGGCGGGGGCTGCGCGCGTGATTGGCGTCGACCGCGATCCGCTGGCGTTCCGGATGGCGGCAGATTGGGCGGCGGATTACGGCGACCGGCTGGTGCTGGTTGCGGGCAATTTTGCGCAGCTTGATCTGCTGACTGGTGAACCACTGGACGGGGTCGTCCTCGATCTGGGTGTGTCCTCGATGCAGATCGACACCGCAGAGCGCGGGTTTTCGTTTCAGAAGGAGGGCCCGCTCGATATGCGGATGAGTGCGGATGGCCCCTCGGCACATGATCTGGTGAATGAGGCGGAAGAAGCCTATCTTGCTGATCTGATTTATCTTTATGGCGAGGAGCGCGCCTCGCGCCGGATTGCAAAGGCGATTGTGGCGGCGCGTCCGGTGGAGACGACGCTGCAACTGGCCGCAATCGTCGCGAAATGCCTGCCGCGCCCGAAGCCGGGGCAGAGCAACCCCGCCACCCGCACGTTTCAGGCGCTGCGCATTGCGGTGAATGATGAATATCGCGCGCTGTTTGACGGGCTGACGGCGGCGGAGCGGGCGTTGAAGCCGGGCGGATTGCTCGCCGTGGTGACGTTTCATTCGGTCGAGGATCGCATGGTCAAGCGGTTCTTTCAGGAGCGCGCCGGGATGGCTGCCAATACCAACCGCTTTGCGCCTGAGGCGGAGGCGGTGGATGCCGCCTTTGAACTGGTCACCCGCAAGGTGATTACCGCCGATGACGCAGAGCTGGCCGCGAATCCGCGCGCACGCTCGGCCAAGCTGCGCATTGCGCGCCGCACCGCGGCGCCTGCCGGGCAGGTCGCACCCGACAAGTTGGGGATGCCGGAGATGAAACCGGCGACCAGGGGGGGCAGACGGTGAGAGGCTTTATTTTCGTCATGTCGGCGCTGGCCGTCATGGGGCTGGCCCTCTGGGCGTATCAGGAAAACTACAAGACGCAGCAGGCGCTGCGCGAGGTGCGCAATCTGCATGCCGAGATCGGCGCCGCGCATAGCCGTATTGGCGTGCTGCGTGCCGAGTGGGCCTATCTGAACCGTCCGGACCGGCTGCGTGATCTGGCCGACCTCAATTTCGACCGGCTGGGCCTGTTGCCGATCCTGCCCGAAGCCTTTGGCACGATTGATCAGGTCGCCTATCCGTTGCCCGATCTGCTGCAGATCGGCAACCCGATCGAAGTGTCGAGCGACAATGCCCCCGTTGATGAGGACCCGTTGTGATGCAGGAAAGATTGCGCCGTCCGCTGCGCCCGCTGGCCCGGATCCTCAAGGCCCGCGCGGCAGGTGAAAACACCGATGCCATCGAGCGCGAGAACCTGCGCCTGCGTCACGAGGATATGCGCGACAAGGCCCGCGCGCGCGCCGAGGGCCGGTTGCTGGTCATGGGGATGGTGTTCTTCTGCGCCTTTGCGGTGATTGGTGGCCGCATGGGCGCACTGGCCAATTCCGAGCCGGAAGAGCCGCGCGCCGCCGCCGCCGGCAGTCCGATCATCGGCCAACGTGCCGATATCACGGACCGCAATGGCCGGATTTTGGCAACCAATCTGGATACTTACGCGGTCTATGCCCAGCCGCCCCAGATGATCGACCCGGTGCGTGCGGCGCATGAATTGGTCGCGATTTTTCCCGAACTGGAGGAAGAGCGCCTGCTGCGCGATTTCACCGGCGAGCGCAAATTTCTCTGGGTGCGTCGTCAGGTCAGCCCGGAGCAGATGCAGGCGGTGCATGATATCGGCGAGCCGGGCCTGCTTTTTGGTCCGCGCGAGATCCGCCTTTATCCCAATGGATCGCTCGCCGCGCATATTCTGGGCGGGGCGACCTATGGCCGCGAGGGCGTGGACAGTGCCGAGGTGATCGGCGTGGCCGGGGTCGAGCGTCAGTTCGAGGCGCTGCTGCGCGATCCCGCCAATGAAGGCGCGCCGCTGGAGCTGTCTATTGACTTGACCGTGCAGGCGGCGATGGAACAGGTGCTGCATGGCGGCATGATGGTGATGAATGCCAAGGGTGCCACCGCGATCATCATGGATGTGCATACCGGCGAGATTCTGGCGATGGCCAGCCTGCCGGATTTTGACCCCAACAACCGCCCGCAGGTCCTGACCTCGGGCGATCAGTCCGACAGCCCGCTTTTCAATCGCGCGGTGCAGGGGGTCTATGAGCTGGGATCGGTGTTCAAGATATTCACGATTTCGCAGGCGCTGGAACTGGGGCTGGTCAATGTCGGGACAATGGTCGATACGCGCGGCCCGCTAACCTGGGGCCGGTTCCGGATCAGCGATTTCCGAAATTATGGCGCGACACTGAGCGTGACCGATATCATCGTCAAATCCTCCAACATCGGCACGGCGCGGCTGGCGCTCCAGATCGGGGCGGAACGGCAGCGCGCGTTTCTGGACAGCCTCGGCTTTCTCGCGCCGACCGGGGTGGAGATGGTCGAGGCACCGACAGGTGCGCCGCTCCTGCCGCGCCAATGGTCGGAAATCTCCTTGTTGACGATCTCTTATGGCCACGGCCTTTCGGCCTCGCCGCTGCATCTGGCGGCGGGTTATGCCTCGCTTCTCAATGGCGGCACCCGGATCATTCCGACGCTGCTGCGCCGCGACGCGCCGCAGGACGGCCTGCGTGTGGTGAGCGAAGCCGTCTCTGCCGCCGCGCGCGACATGCTGCGGCAGGTGGTGACGCGCGGGACCGCGTCCTTTGCCGAAGTTCCCGGCTATGAGGTGGGTGGCAAAACCGGCACCGCCGACAAACCCCGCCCGACGGGGGGTTATTACGACGACAAGGTGATATCGACCTTTGCCGGCGTGTTTCCCGCAAGTGACCCCCGCTATGTGATCATCGTCACGCTGGATGAGCCGGTGGAAACCTCGGGCCCCGAGCCGCGCCGCACTGCAGGCTGGACCGCTGTGCCGGTGGCGGCCGAGATGATCCGTCGCACCGCGCCGTTGCTGGGATTGCGGCCGACGGTTGAAGTAGCCGACCTATCGGTAGTAACAGACGCCGCACATTAGGCCGGTATTTCGGCCGCAATCGGGGCGGGGACAACATGGCGCAGGAACGGGTATCTACTCTGGCAGACCTTGGCCTGCGCGCGCAGGGCGGGCGTGAGGCGCAGGTGACGGGGCTGGCCGTGGACAGCCGGCAGGTGCGCGACGGCACCCTCTTTGCCGCCTTGCCCGGTGCCCGCGTGCATGGCGCCGAGTTCATCCAATATGCGCTGCGCATGGGCGCTGTGGCCGTGCTGACCGATGCGCCGGGGGCCCGGATTGCCGCTGATGTTCTGGCAGGGTCGGACGCAGCGCTGGTGATTGCCGAGGACCCGCGCCAGACGCTGGCGCAGACCGCAGCGCTGTGGTTTGGCCCGCAGCCCGAGACCGTGGTGGCGGTGACCGGCACCAATGGCAAGACGTCCGTGGCGAATTTTGCCCGCCAGATCTGGGTTGCACTGGGCCGTGAGGCGGTCAATCTGGGCACCACCGGGGTGGAGGGGGTCTGGACCCATCCGCTGGCCCATACCACGCCGGAGCCGATCACATTGCACCGGGTGCTGGCCGAAGCCGCCCGCGCCGGGGTGACGCATGTGGCGATGGAGGCCTCCTCGCATGGCCTCGATCAGCGCAGGCTGGATGGGGTGATGCTGGCCGCCGCCGGGTTTACCAATTTCACGCAGGATCATCTGGATTATCACCAGACCTTTGCGGCGTATTTCGCGGCCAAGCTGGGCCTCTTTACCCGCGTGTTGCAGGCGGATGGCGTGACCGTGGTCAATCTGGATGATCCCAGGGGTGCGGATGTTGCTGCCGCTGCCACCGCACGCGGGCAGGAGGTGATCGGGGTGGGCCGCGAACCGGGCGCGCGACTGCGCCTGCTGGGCCAGCGGTTCGATGCGACCGGGCAGGAGCTGCGGTTTGAGTGGCAGGGGGTTGCGCAACAGGTGCGGCTCGATCTGATTGGCGGATTTCAGGCGGATAATGTCCTGCTGGCCGCCGGTCTGGTGATCGCGGCGGGCGAGGATGCGGAGGCAGTCTTTGCGACGCTGCCGCAGCTTGAGACGGTGCGGGGCCGCATGCAGCTGGCCGCGACGCGGGCCAATGGTGCGGCGGTGTTTGTGGATTATGCCCATACGCCGGACGCTGTGGCGACGGCGCTGCGCGCGCTGCGCCCGCATGTGATGGGCCGGATCGTGGCGATCATCGGCGCGGGCGGTGACCGCGACCGGGGCAAGCGCCCGCTGATGGGCGAGGCCGCCGCGCGCCATGCCGATGTGGTGATCGTGACCGACGACAATCCGCGATCCGAGGATCCGGCCAGCATCCGCGCCGCAGTGATGGCGGGTGTGCGTGCGGCCGGGGGCGGCGATATCGCCACCGAGGTGGGCGACCGCGCCGAGGCGATCCTGCGCGGCGTCGATGCGCTGGGCGTGGGCGATGCCCTGCTGATCGCAGGCAAGGGCCATGAGAGCGGGCAGGTGGTGGGTGATGATGTGCTCCCCTTCGACGATGTCGAACAGGCGAGCATTTCGGTGGCGGCGCTGGAGGGGCGGATATGATGAGTGTTGGGGTAAGGTGGGTTGAAACCCACCTTACGACGGTTTGGCGTTGCGGTGGGTGGGTTGAAACCCACCTTACCGGGCGGAGTGGGGCAGTAAGGTGGGTTTCAACCCACCCCGGTGGGCCGCAATCATGACTCCGCTCTGGACCGCTGCCGATGCTGTGGCTGCAACCGGCGGACGCACGACGACCGACTGGCAGGCCAATGGCGTGTCGATCGACACCCGCACGTTGCAGCCCGGCGATCTCTTTGTGGCGCTGAAGGCCACCCGCGATGGCCATGACTTCGTGGCGCAGGCACTGGCCAAGGGTGCGGCTGCGGCGCTGGTCACGCACCGCCCCGATGGCCTGGCCGCTGATGCGCCGCTGCTGATCGTACCTGATGTCCTGCAGGGGCTGGAGCGTCTTGGCATTGCCGCCCGCGCCCGGGCCCGGGCCCGTGTCGTGGCGGTGACAGGGTCGGTGGGCAAGACCTCGACCAAGGACATGCTGCGCGCGGTGCTGTCGGGGCAGGGCAAGACCCATGCCGCCGAGGCCAGTTATAACAATCACTGGGGCGTGCCATTGACGCTGGCCCGTCTGCCTGCGGATGCCGATTATGCGGTGATCGAGATCGGGATGAACCATCCCGGCGAGATTGCGCCCTTGGCCCGGATGGCCCGCCCGCATGTGGCGATCATCACCATTGTGGCCCCGGCGCATCTGGAGGCATTCGAGAACCTCGAAGGCATCGCGCATGAAAAAGCCGCGATATTCGACGGGCTGGAGCCGGGCGGGACTGCTGTTCTGAACGGCGATCTGGAGCTGACCCCGATCCTGCTGGCCGCCGCCCGCGCCCATGCGGCCCATATCATCACCTTTGGCACGCGGCCCGGCAATCACCACCGGCTCACCGATATCAGGGTACGCGAGAATGCGACTGTCGGTATGGCGCGGGCTTGGCGGACGCCGATGCTCTTCAAGGTGGCCACAGAGGGAAAGCATTTTCTGATCAATGCACTGGCCGTCGTCGCCGCTGCCCGCGCGCTGGGCGCGGACCGGGCACGCACCCTCTGCGCGCTGGCAGACTGGCAACCCCCCTCCGGGCGAGGCACCCGCGAAGTGCTGGTGCTGGACGCCGGGCAGGACGGGGCCAGCATCGACCTGATCGACGATGCGTTCAACGCCAACCCCGCTTCTCTCTCTGCTGCACTCGCGGTGCTGGCTGCGACCGAACCGCGTCATGGTGTGGGCCGGGTGAGCAAGGGGCGGCGAGTGGCGATCTTGGGCGATATGCTTGAACTCGGGCCGCAGGAGATGGGCCTGCATGCCGCGATGGCTGCCGATCCGGCGATGCCTGCCATCTCGACCGTGCATTGCGTCGGACCCCGCATGCGCGCCCTTTGGGACGTGCTGCCGCAGGCGCAGCGTGGGCGGTGGGTGGCGCAGGCCGACGACCTTCTGGGCGATGTGGCGCGCCTTGCCGATGCGGGGGATGTCGTGCTGGTCAAGGGATCAAAGGGCAGCCAAGTGAGCCGCGTCGTTGACGCCATCCGCAAACTCGGGCATCGCAGCGCGAGCAGAATTCAAGAGGCCTGAGCGATGTTTTACTGGTTGACGCTGTTATCCGACGGGGGCGATTTCTTTAACCTGTTTCGCTACATCACCTTCCGGGCCGGTGGTGCGTTCTTTACCGCGCTGATCTTTGGCTTCATCTTTGGACTGCCGCTGATCAATGTGCTGCGCCGCACGCAGGGCAAGGGTCAGCCGATCCGGCTCGACGGGCCAGAGGGACATTTCGCCAAGGCGGGCACGCCGACGATGGGTGGATTGCTGATCGTGGGGGCGCTGACCACCTCGACATTGCTCTGGGCGCGACTCGACAATCCGTTCATCTGGATGATCCTGTTCGTGACGCTGTCATTCGCGCTGATCGGGTTTGCGGATGACTATGCCAAGGTACGCAAGCAGACCTCCGCTGGCGTCTCGGGCAAGGTGCGGCTGGCGGCCGGCCTCATCATCGCGGCGATTGCGGGCTATTGGGCAGCGCTTTACCACCCGGACGAGCTGACGTTTCAGCTGGCTGTGCCGGTGTTCAAGGATGTGCTCTTCAACCTGTCCTATCTCTTTGTGCCCTTCGCGGTGATCGTGATCGTGGGTGCTGCCAATGCGGTCAACCTGACCGACGGGCTCGACGGGCTGGCGATCATGCCGGTGATGATCGCGGCGGGTACCTTTGGCGTCATTTCCTATATCGTCGGCAGTTCGGCCATTGCCAATGATCTGGGCGTGCATGCGGTGCCGGGCACGGCAGAGGTGCTGATCTTCTGCGCCGGTCTGATCGGCGGCGGCCTCGGGTTCCTGTGGTACAACGCGCCCCCTGCGGCGGTGTTCATGGGTGATACCGGATCGCTGGCGCTGGGCGGCGCGCTCGGCGCGATCGCGGTCGCGACCAAGCACGAGATCGTGCTGGCCATTGTCGGCGGGCTGTTCGTGGTCGAGGCGATGAGTGTCATCATTCAGGTGATCTACTTCAAGCGTACCGGCAAACGCGTGTTCCTGATGGCCCCGATCCACCATCACTACGAGAAAAAAGGCTGGGCCGAGCCGCAGATCGTGATCCGCTTCTGGATAATCTCGCTCATCCTCGCCATGATCGGGCTGGCGACGCTGAAGGTGCGCTAAGGCGGCTTTTCATCTTTTGGCCACAAATATCCTCGGGGGGAGGCCGCAGGCCGAGGGGGGCAGACAGCCCCCCGCTCCACCGCAAGAACAGGGACGTGGGCGATGATTGCAGTGCAGGGTGTCGAGGGTCAGACCATAGCCGTGCTTGGCCTTGGCCGTTCGGGCCGGGCCGCGGCGCAGGCGTTGATGGCCGGCGGCGCGCAGCCCGTGGTATGGGATGACAGCCCGGACACGCGGGCGGCGGCCAAGGCCGAGGGGCTGGTGGTCCGCGATCTGACTGCGGCGAAGGGGTTCGAGGGTGTGGCGATGTTGATCACCTCGCCCGGGATCCCGCATCTTTACCCCGTGCCGCATCCTGTCATCGCGGCGGCCTGGGCGGCGGGGGTGCCGGTCGATAATGATATCGGGCTCTTTTTCCGCTCTTTTGCCACTTATGAATGGGATGATTTCGAAGTGGCTCCGCGCGTGGTAGCGGTGACCGGCTCGAACGGCAAATCCACCACATCGGCGCTGATCCATCATATTTTGACCGCTGCGGGCCGCCCGGCGCAACTGGCGGGCAATATCGGGGTTGGCGTGCTCGACATCGCCCCGGCTCAGGATGGTGAGGTGGTGGTGCTGGAGTTATCGTCCTACCAGACTGATCTGGCCCGCGCCCTGACCCCCGATATCGCGGTTTTCACCAATCTGTCGCCCGATCATCTGGACCGGCATGGCGGATTGGGCGGTTATTTCGCGGCCAAGCGCCGGCTTTTTGCCGAGGGCGGGCCGGACCGGGCGGTAATCGGCGTGGATGAGGCCGAGGGGCAGTATCTGGCCAATCAACTGGCCGAGGGGCAGAGCGATGACCGGGTAATCCGGGTGTCGGTGGCGGGCAAGCTGGAGGGGCCGGGCTGGGCGGTCTTTGCGCGCAAGGGGTTTCTGGCGGAATGGCGCAAGGGGCGGCAGGTGGGTACCATCGATCTGCGCGGGGTTGCGGGCCTGCCGGGCAGCCACAACCATCAGAATGCCTGTGCCGCCTATGCGGTCTGTCGCGCGCTGGGGCTTGGCCCCAGGGTGATCGAGGCGGCCTTGCACAGCTATCCCGGTCTGCCGCATCGCAGCCAGCGCATCGCCGAACGGGACGGTGTCAGTTATGTCAACGACTCCAAGGCGACCAATGTCGATAGCGCCGCCAAGGCGCTGCAGGCGTTTGATCGCATCCGCTGGATCTGTGGCGGGCTGGAAAAGGACGGCGGGCTGAGTGGCCTGCTGCCGCATCTTGGGACGGTGACAAAGGCCTATGTCATTGGCCGCGAGGCGCAGCATTTTGCCATGCAGTTGAAGGGAGTGGAGGCGGAGATCTGCACTACCATGGCCCGCGCGGTGGAACGGGCGATGGCCGAGGCGCAGCCGGGTGAAACCGTGCTGCTGGCTCCGGCCTGTGCCAGTTTTGACCAATACGACAATTTCGAACAGCGCGGCGATGACTTTGTGGCACTTGTGCGGGCCGGGCTGGGGTAAGGCGTGAATGCGGTTGCCTGCTGTGCATTTGTTTGCACCGGCGCTGCTGATCCACTGGCGGTGTCCTTTGGCCGGACAGGTAAGGTGGGTTTAAACCCACCTTACGTCATCACCAGTCTGCCAGACCGAGGAGCTTTTCGCCCAGCGGGGTCAGGCGCGCGGGACCGCCGTTGTGGACACGCTCCCAGTCGCGCGGATCGCCGGGAAAGGCGTCGCGCTGCGGATGGTCGATCTCGCGCCACAGGCGGATGCGTTCGGTGCGGTCGGCGGTATTGTCGGGATCGGCGGGTTGCATCGCGATATATTGCGCCATGCGTACGCGGGTGTCGCTGTGATTGGGGCGCACCCCATGCGCCAGTAGCGAATTGAAGATCATCAGATCGCCGGGGTCCATGTCGATATTGACGATTCCGAGCCCCGTGACATCGGGGTGCATCGGATCGCGGTTCTCGGGCTGGGTCGCGACCCAGACGTCGAAATGCTCGAACAGATAGGGCACGCATTGGAACCCGCCCACGTCGCCGTCCTGCGGCAGCAGGCTGAGCACGCCTTGCACGCCGATGGGCAGCGGGCGCAGCGATGTGTCCACGTCCCAATGGATGAAGCCCTGCGGATTGCCTTTGGCCCGGCGCGGCGGGTTCAGGTTGGCGCGGTCGACGGTGACCCAGAGGTCGGTGCGGTCCCAGATATCGACGAAAGCGTCATAGACGCGCGGTGCGGTGCGGTTGTCCCAGAGACAGGGGTGGTTGTAGATTTCCAGCATGCCGGTGCCATTGAGCTCGGTCATCTTGTGATCGCGTCGCTGCGGGGCGTGCCATGTGCCGGGGTCGGCGGGGTCCTTTTCGTCAAAGCGCCACAGGAGCGCGGTCAGCCGGTCGATATTCTCCTGCGGCACCGCCCGTTTCACGATGACATAGCCGCGTGTGATCCAGTGGGTCCAGTCGGCGGGCGAGAGCACGCGCAGCGGCAGGGTCTTGGTGATGTTGCGCAATTGCGTGGTCAGCGCGGCGGTGGTCGGGTGGCTGTCCTTGAAGGGCTGGGTCTGCATGGCGCACCTCTGGGCAGGGGATCATGCGCCGAGCTTATGGCCAGAAGCGTCGTGACGATATGGGGATTATGAGGCCGCGGCAGCGTAAGGTGGGTTTAAACCCACCTTACCTTGACCCCCGGATCGCTGCTGCTGCAGCAGCAGCCGAGGCCCAGGCCCATTGGAAATTATAGCCACCGAGCCAGCCGGTCACATCGACGCATTCGCCGATGAAATAGAGCCCCGGCACCCTGCGCGCCTGCATCGAGCCCGAATCGAGTCCGGATGTTGCCACGCCACCCAAAGTCACCTCCGCGGTGCGATAGCCTTCGGTGCCGAGGGGCTGCATCTCCCATTTGCGCAGCAGGTCGCAGACCAGAGCCAGCACCGCATCGCTCTGATCGCCGATCGCGCCCTGGCCCGGCAGGTTCGGCCCGATCACATCGGCCAGTCGTGCCGGGATATACTGCGCCAGCACGGTCTTGATCGCTTTTTTCGCATCCTGCCGCCGCTGTCGCTGCAATCCGGCCAGAAGGTCGGTCTGCGGTGTCAGATCGACGCTGATCGCCTGTCCCTCGTGCCAATAGGACGAGATTTGCAGGATCGCGGGGCCGGAGAGCCCCCGGTGGGTAAAGAGCATCGCCTCGTCGAACTGTTGTTTGCCGCAGCGCACCCGGACCGGCAAAGACACCCCGGCCAGCGCGCGAAACCGGTCCGGATCAAAGGTCAGCGGCACCAGCGCGGGCCGTGTTTCGGTGACCGCCAGCCCGAATTGCTCTGCAATCCGGTAGCCGATTCCGGTCGCCCCCATCTTTGGGATCGACTTGCCCCCCGTCGCCACCACCAGATGCCGCGCATTGACCTGCGTGCTGCGTCCGGCGCGCGTCAGCCTGACCTGAAATCCGGTCCCGTCATGCCCGATCTCGTCGATTGAGGTGTCGAGCCAGAGCGCCGCCCCCGCCTGCGCCATTTCGGCCAGGAGCATCCCGATGATATCCTTGGCGGATCCGTCGCAGAAAAGCTGTCCCAGCGTTTTTTCGTGCCAGGGGATGCGATGCGTGGCCAGCAGCGCCAGAAAATCCTGCGGCGTGTAGCGGCTCAATGCGGATTTGGCGAAATGTCGGTTTTCCGACAGGAAATTGGCGGCGCTGGTGTGCAGGTTGGTGAAATTGCAGCGCCCGCCGCCGGAAATACGGATTTTTTCGCCCGCCGCACTGGCGTGATCGACGATCAGCGTGTCGCTACCGGTGCGCCCGGCGCAGAAAAGGCCTGCCGCACCGGCGCCGAGGATGAGGGTCTGGACCTGCATCGCCCAGACCTGCCGCCAAACCCGCCCCGGCGCAAGGCCACTGCGGTGGGAGCGCCCGCGGCGGGCGAGTATTTACGGCCAGAATGAATGCAGGGGTCACTCTGCCAGAAGCGCTTCCAACTGGGTGTAATTGGCGCCCATCGTCGCTTCCATGCCGCCGCTGTTGAGCGCCATATCCCGGCCCTTGCTGCCGCTGTAGACCATGTCGATGACCATGCGTGTCCCGGCCTCGCTGGCCCCAAGCGTGGTGGTCAGCGTGGCGGGGCCGTCGGTCCAGTCTACTTCGAAAGCTTCGGTATGCACGATCCGGGTCGGTGCCACTATCTCGAGATAGCTGCCGAAGGCCACCACATCGCCGCCTTCGCCCGCGTCCCAGACATAGCGCCATGTGCCGCCGACCCGAAAATCCATCCGGACCGATGTGAGCGGAAACTCGGGCGTGCCTTGCCATTGCCGGATGAGGTCCGGTTCGCTCAGCGCCCGCCAGACCTTTACCGGAGGGGCTGCAAAGGCCCGTTCGGCGCGGATCATGTTGTCGCCGACAGGCGTGAGGGTGAGGGGAAAGGGCATGGACTTACTCCTTGGGGGTCAGGGGCCGGGTTCGCTGCGGGGATTGTGATCGTGGTCGTCGTGTTCGGCGGCATGTCCATCGTCGGGCATCTGTGCCAGCAGGCTGTCGAGCCGGTTGAACCGGGTTTCATATCTGGTCCGCAGCCCGCCGATGAAATCGCTGACCGGGCCCAGCGCCGCCGGCGCGAGGCGGGCCGGGCGTTTTTGTGCATCGCGGTCGCGCAGGATCAGTCCCGCCTCGCCCAAGAGCCGCAGGTGCCGCGAAATGGCGGGTTGCGTCAGCGGGAAGAGCGCCGCAATCTCGCCTGCCGTGGCCGGCCCCTGGGCCAGATGCGTCAGGATCGCCCGGCGGGTCGGGTCGGCAAGGGCGGCAAGGGTGCGGTTGAGTGCGGATTCCGGTGCCTGTGTCACGCGCTTTAATTTAATAGATTCGTTATATAAGGAAAGTGCTAAATAATGGCGTTAGGGGAAAAACCCGCTTTGCGGCTGGCGTGACCGCAGAAAAGCCGCTATTCTGGAAAGCAGACCCGGCAAACGGGCGATGTTGAGGCAGATGGCGGTGCTCCATGACGGAAATGGTCTATGGGACGGTCCCGGTTCGGGCCGGTGATCCTGTTCTTCCCCGCTGGTGGCGGACGATCGATAAATGGACCATGTCCTGCATCCTGATCCTGTTCGGGATCGGGCTGCTTCTGGGGCTTGCTGCCTCGCCACCGCTGGCTGCGCGCAATAACCTTGATCCGTTTTACTATGTCACGCGGCAGGCGTTTTTCGGCGGTCTGGCGATGATCGTCATGCTGCTGACCTCGATGTTGCCGCCGCTGATGGTGCGCCGTCTGGCGGTTGTGGGTTTCATCGGGGCGTTTATCGCGCTGCTCGGCCTGCCGTTCTTTGGCACCGATTTTGGCAAGGGTGCCTTGCGCTGGTATTCATTCGGTTTTGCCTCGGTGCAGCCATCCGAGTTTCTCAAGCCCGGATTCGTCGTCGTGGTGGCCTGGTTCATGGCGGCGGGGCAGGAGATTGGTGGGCCGCCCGGCAAGACTTATTCCTTTGTGATGGCGATCCTGATCGTGGCGCTGCTGGCGCTGCAACCCGATTTCGGGCAGGCCGCACTGGTCCTGTTCTCCTGGGGCGTGATGTATTTCGTGGCCGGTGCCCCGATGACCCTGCTGGTCATCATGGCGGGCATGGTCTTTGCCGCCGGCAGCTTTGCCTATGCCAATTCAGAGCATTTCGCCCGCCGTATCGACGGGTTCCTCTCGCCGGATGTCGATCCCACGACCCAGCTTGGCTATGCCACCAATGCGATCCGCGAGGGCGGGTTCTTTGGTGTCGGCGTCGGCGAGGGGCAGGTGAAATGGTCGCTTCCCGATGCGCATACCGATTTCATCATCGCGGTGGCGGCGGAGGAATATGGCCTGATCTGTGTCCTCGTCATCATCACGCTCTATACCATCATCGTGGTGCGCTCGTTGTTGCGGCTGATGAAGGAGCGCGATCCGTTCATTCGCCTGGCTGGGACCGGTCTTGCCTGTGCTTTTGGTGTGCAGGCGATGATCAACATGGGGGTGGCGGTGCGTCTGCTGCCGGCCAAGGGCATGACATTGCCCTTTGTCAGTTATGGTGGCTCATCCCTGATTGCGGGGGGGATTGCTGTGGGCATGTTGCTTGCCTTTACCCGCACCCGGCCACAGGGCGAGATTGGTGACATCCTGCTGCGGCGGGGTCGGTGAGATGATGGGTTTGCGCCTTTGCGGGCAGGGTGGGTCAAGACCCACCTTACAGCGACCTGAGGTAAGGTGGGTTTCAACCCACCCTGCCTGCCGGAGAGTGCGGTGACCGCGCCATTGCTCATCATCGCAGCAGGCGGTACCGGCGGGCATATGTTCCCCGCGCAGGCTCTGGCCGAGGCGATGCTGGCAAAGGGCTGGCGGGTCAAGCTGTCGACCGATGCGCGCGGTGCGCGCTATGCCGGCGGGTTTCCCAATCAGGTCGAGGTCGAGCAGGTCGGAAGCGCCACCTTTGCCCGGGGCGGCATGGCGGACCGGATCAAGGTGCCGTTTCAGATTTTTTGCGGTGTTGTTGCCGCGATCTGGCGGATGCGGCGGGAGCGCCCGTCTGCTGTAATCGGCTTTGGCGGCTATCCTGCGATTCCGGCGATGGCTGCGGCCTGGGTGCTGCGCCTGCCGCGGATGATCCACGAGCAGAACGGCGTGCTGGGCCGGGTCAAACAGATCTTTGCCCGCCGCGTCGCCATGGTCGCATGCGGCACATGGCCCACGGACCTGCCTGCGGGGGTTAAGGCCGTGCATACCGGCAATCCGGTGCGCCGCGCCATTCTGGAGCGGGCCGGTGCGCCTTATATCCCCCCCGGCGATTATCCGATGTCGATCCTTGTCATCGGCGGCTCGCAGGGCGCGCGCATCCTGTCGGATGTGGTGCCGCCTGCGATTTCGGCCTTGCCAGAGCCCATTCGCCGCAATGTCCGCGTCAGCCATCAGGCCCGTGACGAGGATATCGCCCGCGTCGCCGCCTATTACGCGGCCGAGGGGATCAATGCCGATGTGCTGCCGTTTTTCAACGATATCCCGCACCGGATGACCGATGCGCAACTGGTGATCAGTCGTGCTGGCGCCTCATCCATCGCGGATATCAGCGTGATTGGCCGTCCCGCCATCCTGATCCCGCTTGCGATTGCGATCAGGGATGAGCAGACCGCCAATGCCGCCGCACTTGTGGCCGCAGGCGCCGCGATCCTCGTTCCGGAGCCGGAGCTCGAGGTGGCGCCGTTGTCATTGCGCATTGCGGAGGTGCTGGGCGATCCCGACCGCGCCTTGCAGATGTCGTTGCGTGCGCTGGAATGCGGCCGCCCGGATGCGACCGACCGGCTGGTGGAACTCGTGGAAGAATTGGCCTAAGGCGGAAAGGACGCAGATCAAGATGGACGGAAGCCCCCGGATGAACGCAGCAACCAAACTCCCCCTCGATGTGGGGCCGATCCATTTTGTGGGTATCGGCGGCATCGGCATGTCGGGCATCGCCGAGGTGCTGCTCAATCAGGGCTACCGCGTGCAAGGATCGGATCAAAAGGGATCGCCGATCACCGAGCGGCTGAAAAAGCTGGGCGCGGTTGTCTATGAGGGCCAGCTTGCCAAGAACCTTGAGGGCGCTGCCGTGGTGGTGATTTCATCCGCGATCAAGCCCGGCAACCCGGAACTGGACGCCGCCCGCAAGCAGGGATTGCCCATCGTGCGCCGGGCCGAGATGCTGGCCGAATTGATGCGCCTCAAGTCGAATGTCGCCATTGCGGGCACGCATGGCAAGACCACGACCACGACGATGGTGGCGACGCTGCTGGATGCCGGCAATTTCGATCCGACGGTGGTGAATGGCGGGATCATCCACCGTTTTGGCAGCAATGCCCGGCTGGGGCAGGGCGAATGGATGGTGGTGGAGGCCGACGAGAGCGACGGCACCTTCAACCGTCTGCCCGCGACCATTGCCATCGTCACCAATATCGACCCCGAGCATATGGAGCATTGGGGCAGTATCGAAAACCTGCGCAACGGGTTTTACGATTTCGTCTCGAACATCCCGTTTTATGGCCTTGCCGTCTGCTGTACCGATCATCCCGAAGTGCAGGCGCTGGTGGGCCGCATTACCGACCGCCGCGTCACCACCTTCGGCTTCAACGCGCAGGCCGATGTCCGCGCCGTCAACCTGACCTACAAGGCCGGTGTCGCGCATTTCGATGTGCAGTTGCGCGCCGAGGATGCGATGATCGAAGGCTGTTCGCTGCCGATGCCGGGCAATCACAACGTGTCGAATGCCTTGGCCGCGATTGCTGTTGCCCGGCACCTGGGGATGAAGCGCGAAGAGATCCGCACAGCACTTGCCGGGTTTGCCGGCGTTAACCGCCGGTTCACGAAAGTCGGCGAAGTTGGCGGTGTGACCATCATTGACGATTACGGACATCATCCGGTGGAGATTGCAGCCGTGCTCAGGGCCGCGCGTCAATCAGTGGCAGATACCCCCGGCGCGCGGGTGATCACCGTGCATCAGCCGCATCGCTATACCCGCCTGCATTCGCTGTTCGAGGATTTCTGCACCTGTTTCAACGAGGCGGATGTGGTGGGGATCACCGATATCTATGCCGCAGGCGAAGACCCGATTGCCGGGGCGAGCCGCGATGATCTGGTGTCCGGTCTGATCCGCCATGGTCACCGCCATGCCCGTGCTGTCACCGGCGAGGATGATCTGGAACGGCTTGTGCGCGAACAGGCGCGCCCGGGTGATATCGTGGTCTGTCTGGGGGCGGGCACGATCTCGGCCTGGGCCAATGCGCTGCCGGACCGGCTGCGCCAGCATTGAGGCGGGGCTGACCGCTGCTGTGGTCAGCCCGATACGAATGACGCGAGGCTGCCACCTCAAGGTTGACCAACGGCCCGCATGACGGCCCCGACCCTGAAAGGATGACATCATGAGCCTTGCCTTTATTGCCTTCTGCGTTTGGGTTCTTGCCGCCGCGCTGACCGGCTGTGCCCCGGCGGAGCGCCGTGACAGGCTGCGCCGGGCGCTGCTGGTGCTGGCGCTGCCGATCGTTCTGGGCGCGCTGCTGTCGCAGGGCTTGTTTCCGGCGATTTTTGCCAGCCTTGGCGTCGTGGCGATGTTTCCCGGTCTGATTATGGGCCTATGGACCATGGGCCTTGGGTTGTTGCGGTCGCGCTTGGCGGCCCTGCGCTACGGTGCGGTCCGCGCATGAGCCTGCCGGTGATCCTTGCCTGTATATGGGTGCTGGTGGCGACGGTCACCGCGATGCTGCCGATGCGCGGGCAGATGGTGCCGGGCCTGATATTGCTGGTGAGCGCGCCGGTCATCATCGGCTGGATGGCGATAGCACATGGCTGGTGGTGGGGGGTGCTGGGCCTCGCCGGGTTTGCCTCGATGTTCCGCAACCCGCTGATCTATCTCTACCGCCGCGCCAAGGGTGAGCGGCCGGAGATTCCGCGATGAGCCTGTCGCTGATCCTATTGTGTGTCTGGCTCGTGCTCGCCAATGTCCTTGCGCTGTTGCCGTCGCGCGATCATCATTGGCAGCGCGCCTATGTCCTGATCATCATCGGCGTGCCGCTGCTGGGCTGGGTCACCTGGGCCAATGGGCCGGTGATCGGGTTGTTGGCGCTAGCCGGTGGCATCTCTGTGCTGCGTTGGCCGGTGATTTATCTGGGGCGCTGGATGCGGCGCCAGATCGGGAGTTGAGCCAGTCTCGCCTTGACGCCCTGTGGCATCTGCCGCCTCACTGCAATAGTCGTGGTGGCTCATCTGCCGGAGAGGCCTCCGGCGGGGATATTCAAGGCCAAAAGATGCAGCAAGAGTCAGGCGATAACGCGACGCTTTTCGCGCGGGACGTGCCGTTGCGGGGTACGCTGACGGCGCAGCGGGCGCTGGCGGATCTGACCTGGTTGCGCGTCGGCGGGCCGGCGGACTGGCTCTATCAGCCGGGGGATGCCGCTGATCTGGCGGATTTTCTGCGGGCGATTGATCCGGCGATGCCGGTCTTTGTCATGGGCGTCGGGTCGAACCTGATCATCCGTGACGGCGGCATTCGCGGCGTGGTGATCCGGCTGGGCCGCGGGTTTAACGGGATTGCGGTGGAGGAGGGGCGGGTTGTCGCCGGGGCCGCCGCACTGGACGCCCATGTTGCGCGACGTGCGGCAGAGGCGGGCCGCGACCTGACCTTTTTGCGCACCATACCCGGCACGATCGGCGGTGCTGTGCGGATGAATGCGGGCTGTTATGGCAGCTATGTCGCGGATGTGCTGACCGAGGTCACGGTGATGCGGCGTGATGGCAGCCTGGCGGTTTTGCCCGCCGCTGCGCTGAACCTTGCCTATCGGCAGAGCGATCTGCCCGAGGGGGCGATCATCTTGTCGGCGACCTTTGCCGCCCCTGCCGGGGATCCGGCGGAACTGGAGGCGCGGATGACCGAACAACTGGCCCGGCGCGACGCGAGCCAGCCGACGAAAGACCGCACAGCGGGGTCCACATTCCGCAATCCGGCCGGGTTTTCCAGTACCGGACGCGCCGATGACAGTCAGGAACTGAAAGCCTGGAAGCTGATCGCCGATGCCGGGATGCGCGGTGCCACGCGCGGCGGGGCGGTGATGAACCTGTTGCATGCCAATTTTCTGACCAACGCCGGTGGTGCTACCGCCACCGATCTGGAAATGCTGGGCGAGGATGTTCGGAAAAAGGTTTACGATTCAACCGGGATCACGCTAGAATGGGAAATCATGCGGGTGGGTGATTTGCCCGGTGCCGCAGAGACGACATAAGGCCCGCAAAGGGCAGACCCCGGGCAAGGGGCAACAGATGCGACGGGTCGTCCAAGACCCGCGATTGAGGCGGTGGGAATGTCGGGCAGGGCAAACCCCAAGGTGGTTGTGCTGATGGGTGGCCCGTCGGCGGAGCGCGAAGTCTCGCTCTCTTCGGGTCATGAATGCGCCAATGCGCTGCGGGTATCAGGATGCGAGGTGATCGAGGTCGATGCCGGCCGCGACCTTGGCGCGCGTCTGACGGCGATTGCCCCCGATGTCGCCTTCAATGCGCTGCATGGCCGCTGGGGTGAGGATGGCTGCGTGCAGGGCATGCTGGAATGGTTGCGCATTCCTTATACCCATAGCGGCGTTCTGGCCTCTGCTCTTGCCATGGACAAGGAAAAGACCAAGGCCGCCTATCGCGCCGCCGGGCTGCCTGTGATGCAGAGCATGCTCGCCCCGCGTGACGAGGTGCGTCTGCGCCATGTGATGCAGCCGCCCTATGTGGTGAAACCCAATAACGAAGGGTCGAGCGTCGGCGTCTATATCGTGCATGAGGCCGCCAACAGCCCGCCGCATCTGGATGACAGCATGCCCGATGTGGTGATGGTGGAGGCTTATGCGCCGGGCCGCGAGATGTCTGTCGCGGTGATGGGCGAGCGGGCACTGACCCTGACCGATATCATCAGCACCACCGGCTGGTATGATTACCACGCCAAATATAGCGAGGGTGGATCGCGCCATGTTCTGCCGGCCGAGGTGCCTGCGCCTATCCACGCGGCCTGCCTCGACTATGCCCTGCGGGCGCATCAGGTGCTGGGCTGTCGCGGGCTGAGCCGCACCGATTTTCGCTGGGACGAGAGCCGGGGTCTTGATGGCCTTATCCTGCTGGAAACGAATACCCAGCCGGGAATGACGCCGACATCGCTCGCCCCGGAACAGGCGACGCATCTGGGCATCAGCTTTCCCGATCTGTGCCGCTGGCTGGTGGAGGATGCGTCATGCGATCGCTGATGCGCCTGCTTGGGCTGCGTCGCACAGTGCCCGAAATGGGCCTGCGGAGCGATCCCGCGCAAGACGCCAGGTTGCGCCCCGATCTCGCGCAAGACGCCAGGTTGCGGCGCGATCCGGCGCAAGACGCCAGGTTGCGGCGCGATCCCGCGCAAGACGCCAGGTTGCGGCGCGATCCCGCGCATGACGTCAGGTTGCGGCGCGATCCCGCGCAAGACGCCAGGTTGCGGCGCGATCCCGCGCCGACCCGCTGGAGCTATCGTTATCAGCGGCTGATGCTGACCCCGATGTTTCGTGCCGTGGTCCGTATCGGCCTGCCGGTGTTGATCATCGTCTTTGTCGCGACGGCCTGGTTCACCAATCCGGCCAATCAGGCCTATCTCGCAGCCCAGATCGAAGCGGCCAAGGCGGCGGTGCAGCAGCGGCCCGAGTTCATGGTGACCGAGATGGTGATCGAGGGCGCCGATGAGCATCTGACGGCGGCCATTCTCAATCAGCTTGAGGTCGAACTGCCGGTGTCGTCATTCGACCTCGATCTGGCGGGGTTGCGCGACACGGTGAGCCTGTTTGGCGCGGTGGAGTCGGTGGTTGTGCGGGTGCGCGGCGGTGGCACGCTGGCGGTCGAGGTGACGCAGCGCGTGCCCGTCGCGGTCTGGCGCTATGAGGATGAGTTGCGCCTGATTGACGCCGGCGGCGTGATGACCGGCCGGATTCAGTTGCGCGCGGATATGGCCGAACTGCCGCTGATCGCCGGTGATGGCGCAGGTGCTGCGATTGACGAGGCGCTGGCGCTGTTTGCCGGGGCAGGGCCGCTGCGGGACCGGGTGCAGGGGCTGGTCCGGATGGGCGAGCGGCGCTGGGATCTGGTGCTCGATCGCGGCCAGCGCATCCTGTTGCCGCCTGATGATCCGATCGCGGCGCTGGACCGGGTGATCGCGTTGCACGAGGCGCAGGACATGCTGGAGCGGGATGTGGCGGTGGTGGATATGCGCAACGCGGCGCGCCCGACCATCCGGCTCAACGCGCCGGCGGTGGCGGTGATGCGCCGAACCAATGAGGCATTGGCCGCAGGCCAGTGAGTTTCGGCCCGCAGGCGGGTAAAACGACAAGAGGCCCAAAAAAATCGGGCCAGAGCAGATGGGAACAGGCAATGATGCGGCAACTCTACGACAGTCAGCGCGCGATGCGGCACATGCGCAAGGCGGCGATGCAGCGCGGTGTGGTGGCGATCCTCGATGTGGGCAGTTCCAAGATCGCCTGTCTGGTCCTGCGTTTCGACGGGCCGGAGCGCGGCGCGAATGTCGATGGGGTCGGCTCGCTCGCCGGGCAATCCTCGTTCCGGGTGATCGGGGCGGCGACGACCCGGTCGCGCGGGGTCCGCTTTGGCGAAGTCGACGCGATGCAGGAGACCGAGCGCGCGATCCGCACAGCGGTGCAGGCAGCGCAAAAGATGGCGCAGGTCCGCGTCGATCATGTCATCGCCTGCTTCTCAGGCGCGCGGCCCAAATCCTATGGGCTGGTGGGTGAGGTCGATGTCGAAGGCAATGTCGTCATCGATCAGGATATCGGCCGGGTGCTGGCTGCCTGTGATCTGCCGGATTATGGCGCCGGCCGCGAGGTGCTGCATGCGCAGCCGATCAATTTTGCCCTCGATCACCGTTCTGGCATGGCGGATCCGCGTGGCCAGGCCGGCGCGCGGCTGACCACGGACATGCATCTGCTGACCGTGGATGCGGCGGCGGTGGAGAACCTGCTTTACTGTATCAAACGCTGCGATCTGGAGCTCGCGGGGCTGGCGTCCTCGGCCTATGTTTCGGGCATTGCGGCGCTGGTGGAGGATGAGCAGGAACTGGGGGCCGCCTGTATCGACATGGGCGGCGGCTCTACCGGCATCTCGATCTTCATGCGCAAGCATATGATCTGCGCCGATTGTGTGCGGATGGGCGGCGATCACGTGACCTCGGATATCTCGATGGGGCTGCAGGTGCCGACGGCGACCGCCGAGCGGATCAAGACATTCTATGGCGGCACCACCGCCACCGGCATGGATGACCGCGAGATGATCGAGATCGGCGGCGATACCGGCGACTGGGAGCATGACCGGCGCACGGTAAGCCGGGCCGAACTGATCGGGATCATGCGCCCGCGCGTCGAGGAGATACTGGAAGAGGTCCGCGCGCGGCTGGATGCCGCCGGGTTCGAGCATATGCCGAGCCAGCAGATCGTGCTGACCGGCGGCGGCAGTCAGATTCCGGGGCTGGATGCGCTGGCGGCCAAGATATTGGGCCAGCAGGTGCGCTTGGGTCGTCCGCTGCGGGTACAGGGATTGCCGCAGGCGGCGACAGGTCCGGCCTTTGCGGGCGCTGTCGGCCTGACATTGTTTGCGGCCCATCCACAGGACGAGTGGTGGGATTTCGAGATTCCGGCAGAAAAACACAACGGGCGGTCGTTCCGGAAGGCCGTCAAATGGTTCAAGGACAACTGGTGATACGCAAGATTTCGCCGATCAGACCAAATACAGGGAAAAAGGGCCTGTGCCCTCCCAGATTTTGTAGCGAAATCGTGTTTTTTCCGTGACGATCCGGCCCCAAGCCGATAGGATCGACTGAATTGGCAAGAGCGCCCGGTGGGACGGGCCCGTAACAGACAGGCGGACAGCGCGATGGCACTTAATCTTTCCTTGCCCGGGCAGGAAGATCTCAAGCCCCGGATTACCGTATTCGGCGTCGGCGGCGCCGGGGGCAATGCGGTCAACAACATGATCGAAAAGAACCTCGACGGGGTGGAGTTTGTCGTCGCCAATACCGATGCACAGGCGCTGCAACAGTCCAAGGCAGTCTCCAAGATCCAGATGGGCGTCAAGGTGACCGAGGGTCTGGGTGCGGGCGCGCGGGCCTCTGTCGGTGCGGCGGCGGCAGAGGAATCGATCGAGCAGATCGTCGATCATCTGGCGGGCGCGCATATGTGTTTCATCACCGCCGGCATGGGCGGCGGTACCGGCACCGGTGCGGCCCCGATCATCGCGCAGGCCGCGCGTGAACTCGGTGTGCTGACCGTGGGCGTGGTCACCAAACCCTTTCAGTTCGAGGGCGCCAAGCGGATGCGTCAGGCCGAAGAAGGCATCGAGGCGCTGCAACGCGTGGTCGATACGCTGATCATCATCCCGAACCAGAACCTGTTCCGCCTTGCCAATGAGAACACCACCTTTACCGATGCTTTCGCGCTGGCCGATGATGTGCTGTATCAGGGTGTCAAAGGTGTCACCGATCTGATGGTGCGTCCCGGCCTGATCAACCTCGATTTTGCCGATGTCCGCGCCGTGATGGACGAAATGGGCAAGGCGATGATGGGCACGGGCGAGGCCGAGGGCGATAACCGCGCCGTGCTGGCCGCCGAAAAGGCGATTGCCAACCCGCTGCTGGATGAAATCAGCCTTGAAGGCGCCAAGGGTGTGTTGATCAACATCACCGGCGGCTATGACCTGACGCTGTTCGAGCTCGACGAGGCCGCGAACAAGATCCGTGAAAAGGTCGATCCGGACGCGAATATCATCGTGGGCTCGACCCTCGACACGTCGATGGAAGGCAAGATGCGCGTGTCTGTCGTGGCGACCGGGATCGACGCTGCCGTCAGCCGTGCCGATGTGCCGCTGCCGCGCCGGTCGATGGCGACGCCGCTGCGTCAGCAGGTCAGCGCCGAGCATCCGGTGCAGCAGGCCGCGCGCGAGGCCGTGCAGGCCCCGGCCCGCGACATGACCCGCGAGGTGGCACGCGACACACCCACGCGTGAAGCTGCCCAGATTGCAGCGCGCAATGCCGCCGCCGCCGAACGGGCGGCTGCCGAACGCGCCGCCGCCGAAGAGGCACAGCGGATGCAGGCCCGCCGCCCGGCCCCCGAGGCGCCGATGCAGGAACCGAGCCTGTTCGACGAGGCACATTTTGCCGAGCCGCCGCTTGATGCCGATGACTTCTCGGATATCGAAGAGGCGCTGGGGCGTGACGATCTGCCTTTGCCGGCCTATCGCCCGCGTCAGCAGGAACCGGTCCGCGAAGCCGCACCCGACAGCTTTGTAGCACCGCGCGCTCCCGCACCCGGTACCCCCCGACCCGAGGCGCTTGCCCGTCTGCAGGCCGCTGTGAACCGCGTCCCGATGCAGGGTGATCGTGCAAGTGCCCCGCAACAGCCTGCCGCTGCGCCGCGTGCGCCGGATGCCGAGCGTAGCTCGCGTTTCGGGATAAACTCGTTGATCAACCGGGTTGTTGGCGGCCATGCAGAGCCCGCCGCACCCCAGCGTCAGCAGCCCCCGGTGCCGGCACAGCGCGACGCGTCACAGGCTGATCCGGACCAGGAACGGATCGAAATCCCGGCTTTCCTGCGCAGGCAGGCCAACTGATCCCGTCAAGGGACCCCAAGTCAGGATAACTGACGCTACGTATCTATCACTAAACAGGGCTGCCTTCGGGCGGCCCTTTTCCTGAGTTAAAACAGAAGACTGGCCTATTTGCGCTGCATAGTCGCATCACACGATGCTGCAGAGCAGCGCCATGTTTCAGTCCGTTACAAAGAGTGAGTTGAGCCGCGGGCCAAAGCCTCCTAACTCATTCTTAAGAAATCGTAACGATTCACAAACCCGAGGCTTCTTTGCAGACCACGATCAATCATTCCCTGAATTTTGCAGGCGTTGGCCTGCATTCCGGGCGGCCGGCGCGTCTGGTGCTGCAACCGGCTGCGGCAGGTCATGGCATCGTGTTCCGGCGCGGCGATGTGATCGGGCAGGATGCGAGTGTGCCCGCGCTCTGGTCGCATGTGGTGCGCGCCGCCCTCAATACCAAGGTCGAAAATGCCGATGGCGTCAGCGTTGGCACGATCGAGCATCTGATGGCAGCGCTGGCCGGTTGCGGGGTGCATAACGTCCTGATCGAGATTGACGGGCCGGAAGTGCCGATTCTGGATGGGTCCGCCCTGCAATTCGTGCGCGGTCTGATCGGGGTCGGGCTGCGGCGGCTGGATACACCACTCGATGTGATCCAGATACTGGCGCCGGTCGTGGTGACGCATGGGGACGCTGTCGCGCGGCTTGACCCGGCGGAGACGCTCGAGATGGATTTCACCATCGATTTTGCCGATGCGGCCATCGGGCATCAGGAAAAGCAGCTTGATCTGGCCAATGGCGCGTTCGTGCGCGAATTGTGCGACAGCCGCACTTTTTGCCGACAGGCGGATGTGGATGCGATGCGGGCCAATGGTCTGGCGCTCGGCGGAACCCTGCGGAACGCGGTCGTCGTCGATGGCGGCGCGGTGCTGACTCCCGGCGGATTGCGGCACAAGGACGAGGCGGTGCGCCACAAGATGCTGGATGCGCTGGGTGATCTGGCCACGGCCGGTGCGCCTATTCTGGGGCGCTATACCGGGGTGAAGTCAGGGCATTTCCTGACAAATCAACTGCTGCGTGCGCTGTTTGACCGGCCAGAGGCTTGGTGCCGCGTGCCTGGCGATGCCCGCATTGCCGCGCGTTTGCCGGGGGCCGGCCTGCGGCGCAATGATCTGCGCGCCGTCGCCTGAGGCCGCGCCGTGCCACACCCTTCACCTGCATGAGATGGCGGCGGGTAAAAGGCATTTTGCCTCCGGTTTTTTCGTGCTAGACCCATCCGCAACCGGGGGTATGCTGCCCTCCAAGAGATTGAATTCCGGGGGCGTGGTGATGTCGGGCCGATACAACTGGGCAAGTGCGCGGGCGGGTCTGGCTGCCGCTATGCTCGGCCTTGCCCTGATCACGGGCTGCAGCAATTTCGATCCGCGTCAGGAAGGCGCGCTCGATAATTATACCGCCGATCAGATCTACCAGCGTGGCGAATTTGAACTCAGCCGCAACCAGCCGGATGATGCTGCCTATTACTTTGGCGAGATCGAGCGGCTTTATCCCTATTCGGAATGGGCGAAGCGCGCGCTGATCATGCAGGCGTTTTCCTATCATCGCGACCGCGATTACCCCAACAGCCGGGCTGCGGCGCAACGCTACCTTGATTTCTATCCGGTCGAGGTGGACGCCGCTTATGCGCAATATCTGCTGGCGCTGTCCTATTACGACCAGATCGACGAGATTGGCCGTGATCAGGGCCTGACCTTTCAGGCGTTGCAGGCGCTGCGCGCGGTGATCGAGCGTTATCCTGACAGCGAATATGCCCGTTCTGCCATCCTCAAGTTCGATCTGGCCTTTGACCATCTGGCCGCGAAAGAGATGGAGATTGGCCGCTATTATCTGAAACGCGGCCATTACACTGCAGCGATCAACCGGTTTCGCGTGGTGGTGGAGGATTTCCAGACCACGTCGCATACGCCAGAGGCGCTGCACCGGCTGGTCGAAGCCTATCTGTCGCTGGGCTTGACCGCAGAGGCGCAATCGGCGGGGGCGATATTGGGGCATAACTTCCAGTCGACTGAATGGTATCGCGACAGCTATGCGCTGTTGACCGGCCGCGGGCTCGAACTGCGCGAGACCGGCGACAACTGGCTCGCGTCGATCTACCGTCAGGTCATCAGGGGCGAGTGGCTTTGATCCGGGGACGCGGGTTTTACCGGCATTAGCTTTTGACAGGTTTGACCCACCTTGCGGGCCGGGGAGTTACATTCACCGTGCGGAGACGTGGATGTCACCCAGCCTGAGGGCAGAGCAAGCGGGGGCTTGACCATTTTCCCCCGGATATGCGCCATTATCGGGCAGCCGGGGCAGAGGAAGGTCAGTCAAGTGACCCGAGGGGCGGGTTCGCGCGCGGCACGATCACGGCGCAGGATGGCGCCGTTACCGTGGTCCGGCAGGTGCAGGCCGTCTGTCGCTAGTCAATTCGGCGCTGGCAGGGCCTGAGCCGCGATGGCATAACGGGCGGACATCTGCACCGGAGACTGACCAACCCCATGCTGCGCACGCTCGACATCCGGGACATGCTCATCATCGACCGGCTGAGCCTTGCGTTTCAGCCCGGCCTCAATGTGCTGACCGGCGAGACGGGGGCGGGCAAGTCAATTCTGCTCGATGCGCTGGGGTTTGTGCTGGGATGGCGGGGCCGGGCCGAACTGGTGCGCGCGGGCGCGGCACAGGGCGAGGTAACGGCGAGTTTCGATCTGTCCCCGGATCATGCGGCGCGGGCGGTGCTGAACGAGGCGGGGATAGTTCCCGAGGATGAATTGATCCTGCGCCGCGTCAATTCCGCCGATGGTCGCAAGACCGCCTGGGTCAATGACCGCCGCGTCAGTGGCGAAGTGTTGCGCGCGTTGTCGGATACATTGGTGGAATTGCATGGCCAGCAGGATGACCGGGGATTGCTGAACCCGCGCGGACATCGCCAGTTGCTTGACGCCTTTGCCGGGACCGCGCCGCTGATCGCCGCATGTCGTGCCCGCTGGACTGAAAGGCAGGCGGCGGCGGCGGATTTGGCCAAGGCGCAGGCCCGGTTTGAGGCATTGCGCGCGGAGGAGGATTTTCTGCGCCATGCTGTGGCCGAACTCGACCGGATGGACCCGAAAC
>Ga0105054_10001714_pt1 | contig 35938 bp, 27 predicted proteins | sample BON02_FD_78091 | JGI IMG/M metagenome (GOLD analysis project Ga0105054, IMG submission 78091) | Freshwater microbial communities from Lake Bonney liftoff mats and glacier meltwater in Antarctica - BON-02 (megahit assembly) | ecosystem: Environmental > Aquatic > Freshwater > Ice > Glacier...
AATTTGTTGCAGGGAGAATCGTTGGCGCATCGAATGTTTTTTCCTTAATTGATCTACACTTTAAAAATAGTTGAATAATAGATACCAATCAAGCTTAGAAGGCACTAAATGCCGCTTTTTAGAACCTGTTTACTAACATTTGTTGAATTATTCAACGATGGGTTAAGCATGTATATACTTCATTATTAAAAACTTAAAGGTTTCCGGCCAAACACTAATTACAAGTTTTTTAGTTTCAATTAATTATTGAAATGAGAATTCAATATAATATTCTGATTATTAGCTTATTACTTATCCTTCATCCGAAGAAATATGCATGCTCCTATTCAAATTTAAAATGGATTTGATCTCTTCATAGTTTGCCTTTTAACTACTTATTCCGGATGCCCATCACCCTGCGGATGTTCCGAGAGAACCTGTGTTTTTCCCTGTCCTCGTTGTAGCTGTTCCTGGAGCCTTCATGGAGTAGAAACATCATCACACCAGAAAGGATGGCCTCGGTCATGCGGTAGGATCTGCCCCTACTGTCTCCCAGGTCGTTAACCAGGTTGTCTATCAGCAAACAGATATCGGGGAAATACTGCCGGACGGTTCCCAATTTGGATTAGGTTCCAAATAACCTGAAGCTTCAGTCCTGCTGTGAAATAAAGGGATTTATGGACCAAAATTAGGTCCTTGTTGTTGCCAAATGCCGCCATGGTATGGATTACCAAACATAACGACAGCGCCATGATTCGTGAAAAGAAGTTACTCCCGAAGAACCACCTTTGCTGAGCTAAATAAATCATCCCTAATTAATGATCCACCTTACCATTTGACATTGATGCATATTTTTTCGAATGTGGCGGGATTTTTTAAGTTATATTTCATTGGTCAGGCTATTTTCGACTGAAATTTTTAAATTCCTGATTAAAATTTTCAAAGGTTCGGTCCCCTTCATAAATGGTTACTCTGAATTTGAACTTTGCTTCTTCCCCTGGTTGTAATGTTAAGGTACGCTTTTCAGGTTGTTCTATATGGCGACCTTTCTGAAAATCAAACTGTCCAATGGGGTTTGCTGCAAAGCATCCATATCCCCTTGCATGCCAAAAAGTTGGATAATTTGTGCTTTCGGGATGGTGATAAATAGCAATTCCTATTTTTTTGCCATCATTTTCTCCTTCTAGCCTTACCCAACTTGAACGTTTTCCCCAAATGTTACTTTCTGTCCGATCTCCTTCTGCATTTAAATATTCACCCGTGTTTTTAATTTCGGATTGGTTAGATTTTTCTGCCAGCCAATCTGCTACCCGGATAGCAAACATGCCTTCCTTGGTGTCTTCAAAAGTTACCGGTTTGTCCAAAGCCTTCAAAATGATGTCGAAATCAAAAATGTACCTGTCTTTTTTAAAGGAAAATTCCATTTTACGGGTTTCTGCAAGTAGCGCTTGGTGGTCTTTACCTATCCAATGGCTTAAGGTGGTCAAATACCCTTTGTTTTTCCCCTCTTTCATTTCCAACACCTCCAAATGTTTGATTTGAGGGGGGATATCATGGAGATTCCAAAAACTGTTGCCATTGACCTCTTCGTGGCTTCCATAAGTAAAGTAAAGTCCGGTATGGTGGGGATGGTCTTTGCTCTCTCCCTTCCTTTCCTCAATTGGAAAGCCTCTCGTTACCACTACACCTGAAGGAGATAAAATTGGAAAAAGATAGGGTTTCAGTAAATTTTCCCCAATTTTATAGCTGGTAACCATTTTATCGCCCAGAAATAGGTCGATTTTATCTTCGGTTTGTACAAAGCTTACTTGTTGGGAGAAGCCCCTTTGTATTGTCAGGGTGCAAACCAACATCATTAATAAAAGAAAATTTTTAGGATTCATCATTTGTATTTTTAAGTATTGAAATTTACTGCCGTCCGACTAATTTACGAAAACAGAATTAAAGTACCTCTATTGGGCGAATAAAGGTTTTTTTTATGGGTTCCGAAAACCACTCGCTACCCTGAGAACATGATTTCAGTTTGAATATTACTGGAATCCGTTTGAAATATGCCTCTAAAGTAATCCTCCGTGTTCATTAAAAACCTTTCCCGACTGACATACGAGCACAAGTTTTTTGCCGCCACCATGACCATAGTGGAAAAGTCCTCAGCCTCCTTTATCCGCTTATGTAGGACAGTAAAGAGCAAGTTCAGGATCAGAGCCATCCATATCTGGATCTTGATATCGTTCTCACTGTCCTGACAAAAAATTATTCTTAACTTGCTTCATATTGTTATTTCTTGGTCGAAACAACAATAGTAATAAGGATGGGACAGCTCCAAAAAGCTTCCCATCTTTATTTTTTGTACTATTCTATGATTAAATTATTCTACCTATTTTTTGATCTCGGACGACAGTAGTTTAAAATTATTGAATAAATTCTTCGGTGTGCGAGCAAAAAGCTAAAAATGTAGTTTTATTAGGTAACCATAAGCACCTCAATTAAAAATTTTAAATCTTGCTTCAATTTTATTAGCCATTTAGTTCTATATAACTTAACAACATATAAAAATTTATGTAAAAGTGTTTCCGAAAAACTTTTATTCCTCGGTTTAATATGTGTTTTAAATTTCCACTGTCAAGACCCAAAGGTCGAACAACTCAATTCTGAAGAGGTAACTCCTTAAGTTCAGTGTCAATTATGAAATAATTTTACTCAATTGATGAATTTACCTGTAAGAGAAAAAGACTCGCTGAAATTTACCAAAACATTTTTATCCGAAAAAGCAAACCACCCCTTATACCGTGTGGTAATATGGCCAAACTCAGGAGATAGTATTCCAGCTTATTTTCTAGGGTATAAGGTTGGATAAGATTGGTTGCATGGGTAATTCTGCTGGCGGAACGGGCAGTTATTTCGCAGCACGCATGGATCAACGAATTAAACTGGCAGTAGTTTTAATACAAAGGTTTTACAGGCACAATTTGTAAGTCCATGGCATGTTGCATCGCTGTAACAATATCATTTACCAAAGGAAAATCTATCCCTAAGTCAAACAATTGCTTAAAAATGACAGGATCATCTGTACCAAAATAATTGATGCCTATACCTTTTTCATGGAGTGTTGCTGCATATTTTTTAAAGTCAGGTGTTACTGAACCCTTAAGCTGGATAAAATCTGCTCCCATAGCAATGGTCCCTTCTACATAATCCAAACCTCCTGATTGCCTTTCCATATTGCAGATCAAAATCTTATCTGATTCTGACCTGGCTCCCTTCGCTGCCTCTTCTTGTACGGCCATTACTGCCTGATGGCTTATTCCCATTTCAAGAATAAGTGCTGCCACCTTTTTACCTAAAGCATATCCACCTTTCAAATGAACATTTAACCACACATTGGAAGGCATCATTTTAAAAACTTCTCGCAAGACGGGTACTTTTGTGCCTGCAAAGGAGTTGTCTTTCCAACTTCCTGCATCTAGACTTCTTAGTTCCTTTGAATCCATCATGGCAACTTCCCCACTTCCATTGGTTGTTCTGTCCACAGTACCATCATGCATGATAATAAGGGCAGAATCTTTGCTAAATTGAACATCAAACTCTATCATCTGCGCTCCTGATAAAATAGACTGCTGAAAGGCAGGAAGGGTGTTTTCCGGATGACTTGTCATTGCTCCCCTGTGTGCACAAAAACCTTTACTTGGCATTTCAACACTTTGAGCCATGGTGTTTTGAAGCAGGGTTGTGTTCACCAATAATAATAGAATGATAAGGGCTGGAATAGCTTTTCCACTACCTACATTAATAGAAATCCTGTTTTTACTTGAATTTTGAATGGGCATGTTTTCTTCTGATGAATTTAATCAAATTTCTTGTTTGCGATGAATTAACAAGGTAATTCCCTTTTCTAAAAATTTCAAACGATTAGTTCCAGGACTTGACCCAAAAAACAAATGGATAGCAAGGACTTGACAATTATTTAAACTCGGATTCGCAAAATTTGGGGAAATTTATGTTTTGAACCTAAATTGAGAGATTTTGTCAGTATTGTTGCACAAAAAAAAGCAACAATACCGCCAAAATCGTGATGTACTCGTTATTTTTTCCACGGGCTAGCACCCGTGGCTATGATATTACGCCCCGTTGGGACTCTCAGTTATCGTTAAATATATCAGTCAACGACATTTTAGAATAATTAAACAACAATGAAGAATTTGTTGAAATACCTCCAAATATGAAACACATTGACTTTTATAGCTAAAGGGATTCTGCAAACCTATAAAAATGAAAAATACAACTCTACTGACTAATTGATTATCAATATTTTATGAAAACATCAGTCGGGATTATCCAATAGAGTTTAATGTATCCATTTGAAAGTATTACAACCACCAGAAATCAGGCTATCTAGAGATTTTAGTTCGTGATAGATTGCAGATTTTGGGTGTAATTTTAATTAGCAAAATTACCTGTCCAAACCTAATTCCAAGCCTCTAAGCTCTCCTAAACCTTTCAGTCGACCTATGGCAGAATAGCCTGGGTTTGTATGCTTATGAAGGTCATCCAAAAGCTGGTGACCATGATCTGGTCTGTAAAGAATGGCCTTTTCCTTATTTTTATTAAGTTGGATAAGTTGCTGCATGATGGTCACCATGTCTACATCACCATTCAAATGTTCGGCTTCATAAAAATCACCTCTAGCATTTTTTTTAACATTTCTAAGATGGGCAAAATGTACCCTATGACCAATTTGATCAAGGATGGCTGGTAGGTCATTGTGTTTTCCTGCTCCTAAGGACCCGGTACAAAAACAAACGCCATTGAAAGTTTCGGGTACTTTATCTAGTATATAGCTCAGGTCCTGCGCACATGAGGCAACTCTTGGCAAGCCTAAAATGGCGAAAGGTGGATCATCTGGATGAAGGGTCATTGTAATACCTTCTTCTTCACAGGTTTTTTGAATGGATTGGAGAAAATAAACCAAATTATCTCTAAGTCCAGCTTTACCTATTTTTTCATAAATAGCGATACTATTTATGAGCTCTTCCCTTGTCATGCTCTTTTCAGTAGGAACCCCCATAAGGATGATGTCAGAGAGTTCTTCTTTCCTTCTCTCGGTCATTTCCTGCCATCTTTGCTTTGCTAGTTCAACTGCCTCTTCGGTGTAATAGGAGAAGGCATTCTTTCTTTGCAGAATATAATGGTCAAAACTGGCCAAGTCTGCCCAATCAAAATAAAGTGCTTTGGCTCCATTTTTCAAATCATAAGCAAGATTGGTCCTGGTCCAATCCAAAACAGGCATGAAGTTGTAGCAAACAAGCTTGAGTCCAGCCTTGGAAAGGTTTCTTAAAGTTTTATTATAATTTTCAATGTATTTTTCACTATCTGCCCCCCTGGTTTTAATGGCTTCATGCACTGGGACAGATTCGACAACAGACCATTTTAGGCCTGCCGATGCTACAAGCTTCTTTCTTTCTTCAATTTCCTCGAAAGGCCACACCTCGCCATGTGGTATATAATGTAAGGCAGAAACTACATCTGTAGCTCCTGCCTGTTGAATATCTCTAAGGCTTACGGTATCATTGGGACCAAACCAACGCCAGCTTTGAATTAATGACATAAATTATTAACGTAATTAATTAAAGTACATTGGTCGTACCATAGGGAAACCTTTGAGGGCGCGACAGCATTGCATTTGCTTCATCATCATTTTTAAACTTTTCTCTAACAGGATCCCAATACAGTTTTCGGGGAAGTTTCATGGCTATATGAGAAACCAAACAAGCACTACATGACCGATGGGCTACTTCCACAGGAGCGATAGTTTGCTCTCTGGATAGGATACAGTCCAGCCAGTTCTTGTGCTGTTCTTCACTTTCATAGAGGTGTATCTCGTCAGGACCTATTACAGAATTTAAGATTTTTTGGTCACTGGCTTTAAAAGCATCACTTGCCTTTCCTCCTGGAACTGGATCACTGGCTGTTACGCCCACATTACCTCTTGTTACGAAAATCCAGCCTTCAGTACCTTCAAACCGAATACCATTGGGATAATCACCGCTGACCTCCATAATGACATCATTGTCATATTTAGCTTTCACTTTAAAATCACCATGAACAGTCCACAGTCCTTCAGTAGGAAAAGAAGCGGTAGCTTCAATTTCTATAGGGCCGGAGTATTCTTTCCCCATGCCCCAATGCGCTATATCTAAATGGTGGGCACCCCATCCAGTAATCATCCCGGCTCCAAATTGCTCACAACGTAACCAACCAGGTCTGGATCCAATATCTGATTGAGAGTGTACCCGATCCAAGGTGTAAGGGACCCAGGGAGTGGACCCTAACCACCTATCATAATCGAGGTTTGAAGGAACAGGCATTTCTGCGGGATTCCCGCCAGAAGGATCACCCGGCAATCCAATGAATATTTTTTCTACTTTTCCAATACGGCCATTTCGAACCAATTCACAAGCCCTTTTAAATTGCGGCCAGGGATTTAGGGATCGTTGCTGGCTGCCAATTTGAAAGATGGCTCCTGTCCTATGGATGGTATCGCTCATCATTCTACCTTCCGCTATTGTTAGTGAGGTAGGTTTTTGAAGATAAATGTCTTTCCCTGCTAAGGCTGCTTCCATTGCTGGTTGTGCATGCCAGTGGTCAGGTGTACTGATGATAACTGCATCTATATCTTTGCGATTTATCATTTCTTTATAGTCGTCATAAACGGAAACATCCACGTAATTGGATTTTCCGGTTTTATCAGCATAATATTTCTCAATCCATTTTTTGCCCTGAGACCCTCGGTTACTGTCTACATCTGCGACAGCAATAACCCTGGCGATATCGTTCTTCAAGGTTTCAGGCAAATCATGCGTCATGGCTATTCTACCAAAACCTACCTGACCAATATTGATCTTATTACTTGGGGCATTTTTTCCTAAAACCGAAGCTGGAACAATGGTTGGAAAACCAGTTACGGCCAAAGAAGCAGCTAATGCCCCTTTACCTGTTGATTTTATAAAATTCCTTCTGGATTCATTGGTGTTTTTAGCATTTTTCATGGAAGCACTCTTTAAAATTGTTCTATTGTCTTATTGTAAATTATTGAAATCATAATGCCTATTTGAATTGCACAGGGCTATTCCACGCATTAGCGTATGTTTTTGAATAATCTTTTTTAGAGACGCGGCTGGCAATGTAATTCATACCTTATTCATTGTTGGTTTAGTACTAATAATTTTTATTTATTAGAATTTAATAATTGTAATTTTTGGTTTATTAGCAAATTGCATCCATGCAGCTTCTGCCTCTTCTGGACTAATCTTTTTTGAGGATACTAAAAATCGATAATTGAGTTGGTATGATTTACCGGGTTCTAATTTCCAATCCCTATTTTTTGTTGGAGCAAAATTAGCATACATATCTCCCCTGTCGTACATGTCTTCTGGCCAAATCCTTAAGGGTTCGGGATGATTGAAGTTTGCTGGATAAGACATCATAACGACAGCCCCATATTCATCATCCAATTCCCCTTGAACAATGCACCATCTTGCCAAACTACCATCTGCTGATTTCCTGTCTAGGCCTTCTGATGTAATGACTTCACTGTTATAGCGGTCCCACTTTTCAGTCGTCCGCCAACCTAAACTCCCATACCTGTATTCCTTCAAAACAACAGGCTCATCAGGTGTTGTATTCAATACAATACTGATATCTGCCAGGTAGTATTCATTGTCATTTTCTAGAGCAAAGATCCGGGTACCCTGGACCTCAGTCATGGCTATCTCCGGTACTTTTCTGTCCTTCAAAACCACATGTTCATGAAGCACTTTATAATCGGCAAACACCGGACCTGAAGTCCGATTAATAAAATTAGCAAACCTAACGGTACCTTGCTTCTCCATTAAATTCCAAAAATCTATAAGCTCATTTTTGTAAGTTACTCTGGTCCATGGGTTCCAAAGTCCATAATGGTGGTAATGGTCGCTGGGTTGAATTCTGGTTAAAGACTTACCGTCAGGAGTCCGCATGGGATGGACAAAACCACTTCGCGCATACGCACTGTCAATGCCTTCTGGAGGATAAGCTATTCCTTGATTGTACTGCCATAAATCTTCTCCATTTTTCTTAATGATCAAGGTGCTTTCAGTAGCCTCTAAAGCTAAAAAATCCTCAATCTTTTCTTTTTTAGACTTTCTGTGAAGTTCAAACAAATGGGATAAATGATTCTTATTGGGCTGCGGTATGATCATCCAATATATATTTCTGCCATTTAAGTTATCTATCTGAAAAGGTACTTGAATGGGCTTTCCTGAAGTGACGTCCATCAGGGCCAATACAGAATCCGGCAAATGGGTAATTGCATTAAGGTCTAATGATACAGGATAACCAAATTTAGAGGTAACCACCTCATCAAAAGATATTTCTGCAATTTTTTGACCCATTCCTAAAAATGGCATCAACAAGCCCGTAAAAAAACAAAGGAGTCTTATAAATTTCATTGGGAATGATATTGAATATTAATTTAAACCTCACTTTCCGTAAACATATCAATATATTTTTTTCAATACAACCGATTTCATAAAATTTTATCTGTCTTTTAATTAGAAATATTCTAAAAAAAATGAGTTTTAAAGCTAAATTTCTTTCGACCCACACAATAATATTAACAAGATTGACTTTTGAGCGAATAAATTCATTTATAATATTTTATATTTAACTTATTCATAAAATATAATCACTTTGTGGAAGCTTAAATCCTTATTACGGAATAATACAATTAATTTCTATCTATTGCAATCGGTTGCATAAATCTATAATTTTAAGTATAATTAAGTTTATATATCGCCAAGCAATCATTAAATGGATAAAGAAATTACGATTTACGATATTGCCAAAGTGGTCGGCTTGTCCCCTACTACGGTCAGTAGGGCACTGAGTAAACACCCTAGAGTAAAAGAAATTACCAGAGAAAAAATCCTTAATACTGCTAAAAATATGGGGTATCAATCCAATATTTTTGCGTCTAGTTTACGAAAAAAAAGATCCAAAAGCATAGGGGTAATTGTCCCCAAATTAAACAGTCCTTTTCAGTCTTCTGTCATGGCTGGTATGGAGGAAATCGCCACCCAGGCTGGTTACAATTTGATAATCAGTCAATCCACTGAATCTTTGGAAAAAGAGATTTCCAATGCCAATACCATGTTCAACAGTCGGGTCGATGGCCTTCTTGTGTCAAAAGCAGGCACAACTGACAATATTGAACACTTTGCTCCTTTTTTCAAGAAGCAAATCCCTGTGCTTTTTTTTGATAGAGTGCCTGAAGACAATAATTGCACCGGCGTAGTAATTAATAATACGCAGGCGATTTATGATGCAACAAGCCATTTGATAAAGGAAGGTTGCAAACGAATTGTCCATGTTTTAGGAAATCTTAAAATAAATGTTTATTCAGACCGGTTGAAAGGTTATAAATATGCGCTTTTGGATCATGGGTTTGTTTTTAAAGAAGAAAATGTGATCACCAATGATTTAGGAGAAGAATCAGGAGATCGGATTGTAGAAAAAATCTTGAAATTAAAACCCCGTCCGGATGGGCTTCTAGTTTCCAACGATACCTGCGCTGCCAGTTGTTTGATGGCTTTAAAAAAGAAAAACATAAAAATCCCTGAAGATATTGCCATTGTAGGATTTAACAATGACCTAATTTCCAGAATGGTGGAACCTAATCTCAGTACCATTAACTATCCAAGTTACCACATGGGCGAAGTGGCCATGAAAAACCTAATCAACCACCTGGATGATGAACACCATGAAATCCTACAGAAGACAAATACAATTACCCTTAGGCATGAATTGATTGTCCGAGGGTCTTCGAAAAGATAAGGATTACCCCTCTTCTCTATCTCGAAATAAAGGGGGCTAATCAGTACTTAGCTCATATTTTAAAGTCTTTCCCTTTTCTGTGGCCGGAATACCTTCTGTCATCCACAAGGGTGCCTTCTCACCTTTAAGGTAATGGTCAAAAAACTGGGACAATCGAATACTCAAATCTTTTTTATTCTTTCTCTCTTTCAGATTGTGGTCTTCCCCATTGTAAACCAATAACCATGAAGGAACATCGTTTCTCTTTAAGGCCATGAAAAACTCAATTCCTTGGTACCATGGAACAGCACCATCCTTATCATTGTGCATGATCAGTGTAGGGGTCTCTACCCTGTCGGTATAGAATAATGGTGAATTTTCAATATAATACAGTGGTTTCTCCCAAAGTGTTCCACCAATCCTTGATTGGGTTTGTTCATATTGAAACATTCGGCTCATGCCTGTACCCCAACGGATACCACCGTAAGCAGATGTCATATTGACTACAGGTGCACCTGCTCCTGCGGCTTTAAACATATTGGTTTGGGTAATGACGTAGGCCACCTGATACCCTCCCCAGCTTTGGCCTTGAATCCCAATATTGTCTTTGTCTACGATTCCTTTCGCTATCATCGCCTGAACTCCCGGGACAATGCAATCAAAAGCACTTGGTCCCGGTAATCCAATTTTATACTTTATGTCAGGCACAAAAACCAAATACTCATTACTTACAAAATAGGGAATATTGATTATTGATGCAGATGGCACGGGGGAATAATAATGATGTAATGCGTCTGACCTTCTTTCATAAAAATAAACCATCATTGGGTATTTCTTTTCTGGGTCAAAATTTTCCGGCTTAAAAAGAAGTCCATTCATTTTATCTCCATCATTGGACAAAAAATCTACAAGTTCTACATCTCCCCAGTTGATTTCCTGTTGTTGCTTGTTAATATGACTCATTTGATTTTCACTGTGAAATTCTGTGTCAGAATAATAAACATCAGGGCTTGCTTTAAAGGTCGATTTCTGATAAATGTATCGCTTCTTATTTTTGGCTATTTTTAAACCATTATAAGTATCGGCTCCATAAACCAACTCTTGGGGTAGCTTGTCACCCTTCCAATCACCACGAAAGAAACCACTGCTTTTGGTTTCATTTTCAAAACCGCTAAGCATCATTTCATCACCCAAATCGAAATAATCCTTTTCAGAATCTAGATTTAATAAGCGATAAGTCATTTCACTATTCTCATCATTAATCCTAGTCAGGTTCTTTGCTTGCTTGAGCTCAAAGGGATCAACTTTCCAAACATCATATTTACCGTAGACTATAAAAAATTCATCACCTGCTGACCAACCGGGGCTACCATAACTTCCCGGTAAAGAAGGACTATCATGCAATTCATTGTGAAATGCATCCTTAATTTCTGAAGTCATTTCTATTTTTGCTTTACTATCGAGATGAATGGCCTGCCATGAGCTATCCGGAGCATTGTACCAATACACGAATTCCCCTGCCGGTGAAAGCTTAGGATTCCCAAACACATTTTCAGCTAGTAGATCTATCTCGCCAGTCTTTAAATTTACCCGGCTGAGATCCTCTCCTATTTGAATATTCCAGCTATAGGCCCTTCGGTAAGGACCATCATCACGGACTATTGCCCAATCTCCTTTTTTAAACCTATTGAAATGAATATTACTGCTGAGATTTTCACCAAAGCTATGAATTTCACCTGTACTGACATTATAGACAGCCACTTTACTCTCCTTTTCATTATCCTCCAGATTCTTCAGTTGCAAGGGCTGAATATCTTTGTCCTGCCAGCCCCAGATATCCAAGCTTACCCTTTCATCATCCAACATACTGGAATCAGATGCATAAGGGTAGATTTTGGGCACTGGATTCCATCCAAAAAACAAATGTTCACCGGAATCTGAAAATGAAGGCGGAAAATGCTCGCTAATCCCATGGTCTATTTGGTCGGGAATACTTTCCCAACGCTTAAAATTCTCCTCTACATCCAAAAAATACAATTGAAAATCTTTAATTTCTTGTTTAGCATCTGCAGTGCTTCCCAAAACAGCAAATTGAGCTCCATTTGAAGAGAAAACAGGAAATTTAAAAGTTGTCAAGCTATCAATTAACTGATTTTCATCTCCCGAGGCTAAATCAAGGATTGTTACAATTTTTAAATCCCCCTCTAAATCTTTCCGTTTACTTACCATATACACTTTCTTTCCATCGTTAGAAAAACCATAATCCAGTACCCTCTCAAATGCATAAGATTTATTGCCACCAAAACTTTTAATGTTTAGGCCAAAAGGTTGTTCCTTGCTCTTTATAGAATTGGTTTTATTTGCACTTGTATCTTCTTCCGCTTTAAAGGGTTTTTGGTAAGCATACCAGTTTTTAACCTTTTTGGGCATTTTATACCCGCTAACTCCCGGCGTTTTAAACTTTTCCCCGTTCCTTAAATTAACCAGAAGAAGGCTATCTGTAGGGAAGTTTTCTTTTTCCACTTTTTGGAGTTTAAGTTGCCTGATGCTTTCTTTTTCTGGATTGATCAATCCAATCAGCCATTGACTATTTTCCGAAAATGCTGCTTGGCTTGCTCTTGGGATACTTATTTCTTTTTTAGTAGCTGATACCTCAGTCAGATGAAGCCTTCCATCCGAGTCTTGGAGGACTATTTCCATCGCCACCCATTTTCCATTTTTAGAAATTTCCTTATTTGAAATGGCTTCCCAATGGTCATAATCCTGGTGCGTTAATGACCTTTTTGTTTGTTGAGCGGCTACACTGTATGCCAAAAACAGAAAAAGTATAATCGGATAAAATCTCAATTTTTACAGTCTTTAAGTGAAAATCAATAAGTTCCTAAGATACTCTTTTCCTTAGTCCTTTCAATAAAAAAATAAACTTTCAAACCCATAATCAAAACAAGAAAACCTGCATGCCATAGAACCAGTTGGGTTTTTCTTCATAAATTATAGGACATGCGTCTACTTCTACCCGGGTTCCAAATATCAAGCTTACCCAAACTAAAAAGATAAGTAGACATCTACACATACTTTTAATTTAAAAACAAAATTCAGAATAGGAAATATAGGACCTAACTAGAAATTACAACTATTACCTATTCATTTGAATGTCATTTTGACCACTTAAATGAACATGGATTTAACAATAATGCCATTTTCTTATTCCTAAAAACAAAAATAGTCTGCAAATTCTTTGACAATTTAATAATTTAAGCAGATCTTTATTTTGGAATCAACAATTAACTTATTGAAAAATGGACAAAATTTTGGATATTGACAATGTAGACCTTAAAATCATATCTCTACTCAATAAAGATGCTAAAACCCCATATACCGAAATAGCTAAAAAGGTTTTCGTTTCTTCTGGGACTGTTCATGTCCGAATGAGGAAATTAGAAGATCTGGGGGTAGTAAAGAGTGCTACATTGAACATTGACTTTTCAAAACTAGGATATGACATTTCTGCCTTTCTTGGTATATATCTAGAAAAAAGCTCCCTTTACGATACTGTAATTGTAAAACTTAAAGATATATCTGAAGTAATAAACGCCTATTATACCACTGGGAACTATAGCATCTTTGCAAAAATCATTTGTAAGGATACCGATCACTTAAGGGAGGTTTTGAATAAAATTCAATTGGTGGAAGGCATTGATAGAACAGAAACGCTCATCGTTTTAGAGGAAAGTATCAACAGGCCCATTCATCTCGTTATTGATAAAAAGTAATTGAAATTTAATTATTAAGACTAAATCTAAATAAAAAATTTATTAAGATTTTTGTATATTGTATATGTTTTTTTCAATATTTACTGTTTTAACTGGTGGTAATTTTATAATTTTATTGTTCTGATATTCAATACTTTAAGTGTCACTTTTAGTATTAATTGATATTATTTCCTTCCATTTAGAACAATAAAAAATAGATTAATGTTATATATTTGTAGATCAAAATATAATTAGTCTAAATAACTCTTTTTTATGAGCAAGGACAATGAAATCTTAGAAGAATTAACATCCAGAGAGTATGAACATGGATGGTCAGTAGATTACGAAGCTGATGAAGCTCCAATTGGCCTCAACGAAAACATCATTCGATGGATCTCTTCCAAAAAAGAAGAGCCAAAATGGCTTTTGGATTGGCGTCTAAAAGCTTTTGAGCAATGGAGTAAAATGGATGAGCCCACCTGGGCTAACGTTCATTACCCTAAAATAGACCTTCAGTCATTGAGGTATTATTCAGCTCCAAAACAAAAAAGCAAGTCAAAAAAAATTAGCGATATAGATCCTGAGCTTTTGAAAATTTACGAGAGGTTAGGAATCTCTTTAAATGAGCAAAAAAGACTTCAAGGTGTTGCCGTAGATGTGGTGTTGGATTCTGTATCCGTGGGAACTACTTTCAAGGATACGCTTTCAAAGTTAGGGGTCATATTTTGTTCCTTTAGTGAGGCAGTAACAGAGCACCCGGATTTGGTTAAAAAATACCTCGGATCTGTGGTACCTGCCACCGACAATTATTATGCGGCACTTAACGCCGCAGTATTTTCGGATGGCTCATTTTGCTATATACCAAAAGGCGTTCGTTGCCCAATGGAGCTTTCAACCTATTTCAGGATCAACGCTGCCAATACAGGTCAGTTTGAAAGAACGCTTATTGTAGCGGAGGACCAATCATATGTGTCCTATTTAGAGGGATGTACGGCACCTCAAAGAGACGAAAACCAACTTCATGCAGCGGTTGTAGAAATTTATGCAGCAAAAGATGCTGAAGTAAAGTATTCTACTGTTCAAAACTGGTACCCTGGTGATAAAAATGGTAAAGGAGGCATTTACAACTTTGTAACCAAACGAGGTATTTGTGCTGGAGACAATTCCAAAATTTCTTGGACACAAGTGGAAACAGGGTCTGCTATCACTTGGAAATACCCTTCATGTATTCTTAAAGGTGACAATTCAATAGGTGAGTTTTATTCTGTTGCTGTAACGAATAACTACCAACAGGCTGACACAGGCACCAAAATGATTCATATCGGTAAAAATACCCGTTCAAGAATCGTTTCTAAAGGAATATCAGCTGGGAATTCACAGAATTCATATAGAGGGCAAGTTCAAGTGATGAAACGGGCCACCAACTCTAGGAATTTCTCGCAATGTGACTCCCTCCTAATGGGTGACCAATGTGGCGCGCATACATTCCCATATATTGATATTCAAAATCCTTCCGCCAAAGTAGAACACGAAGCAACAACATCTAAAATTGGAGAGGATCAGATATTCTATTGTAACCAGCGAGGTATCAGCTCTGAGGATGCGGTAGCACTTATTGTAAATGGGTATGCCAAAGAAGTATTAAATCAGCTCCCTATGGAGTTTGCTGTAGAAGCCCAAAAACTTTTGGCCCTTACTTTAGAAGGAAGCGTAGGTTAAAAAATTAAAAAAATGTTATCAATAAAAAATTTACATGCTGCAATTGAAGGCAGCCCGATATTGAATGGTATTAACCTTGAGATTAAAGCAGGGGAAGTACATGCCATTATGGGACCCAATGGGTCTGGAAAATCAACTTTAGCTTCAGTCTTGGCTGGACGAGAAGAATATGAGGTAACAGAAGGATCTGTAACTTTTAAAAACAAAAACATTTTGGAACTTAGTCCAGAGGATAGAGCACGGGAGGGAATCTTTCTTGCGTTTCAATATCCAGTGGAAATTCCAGGCGTTAGTTCTACAAATTTCCTAAGAACTGCTGTAAACCAGGTAAGGGAATACAGAGGCCAATCACCACTTGATGCGGTGAAATTTCTCTCCCTGATGAAGGAAAAAATGAAGCTGGTGGAAATAGATCAGAAGTTATTGAGTAGGGCTTTGAATGAGGGCTTTTCCGGTGGGGAGAAGAAGAAAAATGAGATATTCCAAATGGCCATGTTGGATCCAACACTTTCCATTTTGGATGAAACAGATTCAGGGTTAGATATAGATGCGCTCAAAGTAGTGGCCAACGGAGTAAATCAACTCAAATCTAAAGACAATGCAACAATAATAGTGACTCATTACCAACGGTTGTTGGATTATATTGTCCCTGATTTTGTTCATGTTCTGTACAATGGCAAAATAGTGAAATCTGGTACAAAAGAATTGGCCCTTGAACTTGAAGCCAAAGGTTACGACTGGATCAAGGATGAATTATCAGGAGCAACGGTTTAATTTTAATCCAAGATTTTAATTTCTAATGACAGTATCAACAAAGAAAGATCATCAACTGGTTGAATTATTCCTTTCGACCCAGGCGAATTTAGATAAATCCAGCCTGTTTAATGAATTGAAGTCTTCTGCGAAATCATCACTGGACGAAACCGGATTTCCTACCTTAAAGGAGGAGGAGTATAAATTCACCAATATCAACAAACGAATTCTTGACAAGATAAAAAAACACTCCGCTCCTAGCACCATTAATAATATAGGTGAGGTGTTGGAAGCCAACCATTTGTTTAATTCCCTTGAAGGGTATAAGCTTGTCAGAAATAATGGTGTTTTTGAACCCGTGTTATCATCAACTTCTGATAGTTCATTTTTAGTTAAACCATTTTCTGACCTTAATACGAAGGAAGTCAAGGAAATTGGATCGATTGAAACTGTAAGTAAAGATGCCTTTTCGGCTTTAAATTCTTATTCTTTTGAATCGGGGATTCGGGTAGAAATTCCAGATGGCTCAATATTAGAGCAACCAATACTATTGGTGGATGTAATAAGTGCTGACTCAAATGGTGAGTGCATTCATCCCAGAGTATATTTCCATGCGGGAAAAAACAGCCAAGCTACAGTTATAGAAATAACTATATTTCTTGATGAGGCACCCGTATTCATTAATGAGGTCGAAGAATGGAACATCGAAAGCAATGCGCATATTCGCCATTACAAACTTCAGGATGGACACAATGCTGAACTAGGGGTAAGCAATACAAGCACCAACATAGCACGTGATGCAACTTTCAGTTCTGTACTTTTAAGCCTTGGAGGAGAGATGCTAAGAAACAACCTTAGCTTCAACATCAACGCTAGTAACTGTGTAGGTAATATGTATGGCCTCTATATGTTAAATGGAAAAACCCATGTGGACAATCATACCAATGTTGACCACAAGAAGCCTCATTCTGAATCAAATGAGCTATATAAAGGGATTTTGACTGACCAATCCAGAGGCGTTTTTAATGGCAAAATTTTCGTAAGGAAGGATGCACAAAAGACAAATGCCTTTCAGCAAAACAATAACATCTTACTGTCAGAGGATGCCATTTTAAATACGAAGCCTCAACTTGAAATATGGGCGGATGATGTAAAATGCTCTCATGGCTGTACTACAGGACAGCTTGACGAAGAAGCACTCTTTTATCTCCGAGCAAGAGGAATAGGAAAAGAAAGTGCCAAATCCTTATTGCTTTATGCATTTGCTGGAGAGGTACTTGACAAAATCACAAACGAAATGTTTAAAAAATACTGTGAAGAAATAGTTCATGATAGACTTGGAGCCATTAAATAATCTTTATTCGGGAATTATAGCTGAAAATAAAATCAGAGCGCTTTTCCCCATACTTCATCAGGAAGTAAACGGAAAACCTTTGGTTTATTTTGACAATGCCGCTACTACTCAAAAGCCAATTCAAGTCATTGAAGCCTTGAAGAAATATTATGAGGTAGATAATTCCAATATTCACAGAGGTGCGCATACCTTAGCTTCAAGAGCTACTGACTATTTTGAGCAAACTAGAAACCTTGTAAAAGAGTTTATAAATTCCCCCTCATCGGAGGAAGTGATTTTCACCAAAGGGACCACAGATAGCATAAATTTAGTAGCTTCTACCTTTGGTAGAAAGTTTGTTAAGGAGGGAGATGAAATAATAATTTCTACATTAGAGCATCACTCCAATATTGTTCCTTGGCAGATGTTGTGTGAAGAAAAGGGTGCAATTTTAAAAATAATCCCTATTCATGACAATGGAGAATTAGATTTAGAAGCCTACAAAAATCTATTGTCCGATAAAACAAAATTGGTAGCAGTGGTTCATGCTTCCAATGCCTTAGGGACGATCAATCCTGTCAAGGAAATGATTGAGCAAGCCCATGAATTTGGAGCAAAGTTCCTTTTAGATGGTGCACAGAGTACTGCTCATTTGGACGTAAATGTCCAGGACTTAAATTGTGATTTTCTCGCATTTTCGGCACATAAAGTTTACGGCCCTACAGGAGTTGGTATTCTTTATGGAAAGCGGGAACTTCTAGAATCAATGCCTCCATACCAAGGGGGAGGAGAAATGATAAAGGAAGTCACCTTTGCGAAAACCACTTACAATGACATCCCTTATAAATTTGAGGCAGGGACACCTAATATTGGGGATGTTATAGCTTTTGGTGAAGCCATAAGGTTTATCAATCAGTTAGGCAAACCAGCTATCAGAGAGCATGAAAACCAGCTTTTGGAACACGCCAGCGAAAGGTGTGCCAACATAAAAGGTTTTATTCCTATTGGTACTGCCAGAGAAAAAGTAAGTGTTTTAAGTTTTGGCATAAATAATATTCACCCATTTGATGTGGGCTTGATGCTGGATGCCTCCGGTATTGCAGTTAGAACTGGACACCATTGCACCCAACCACTTATGGAGCGATTTAAGATTGAGGGAACTGTCAGGGCTTCCTTTGCTGTTTATAATACCACAGAAGAAGTTGACAGGCTTGTTGAGAGCTTGACTAAAATCTCAAAAAGGAAAAATTAATGGCAGGAATCAACAGTATTCAGGAAGAAATAATTAGCGAGTTTGAAATTCTGGGTGATGACAAGGAATCTACCATCTACTATATCATGGAGCTTGGTGATCAACTACCCGAATTTCCTGAAGAAGAAAAGAAAGAAGATAATATCATCAAAGGATGCCAATCTAAAGTTTGGTTAACAACCACCCTTGATGGTGGAAAAGTTTGTTTTCAAGCAGACTCAAATACAGACATTACCAAAGGGCTTATCAGTTTGCTAATCAGGGTGCTCTCAGGAAAAACCACCAGTGAAATAATAAATGCTAATCTTTACTTTATAGAGAAGATTGGAATGGGGAATATAATAGGTTCACAGCGGTCAAACGGACTTTCAGCCATGATAAAACAAATGAAGCTATTTGCAATAGCGTATCAAGCCAAAATAAATGCATAAATCAGCTATGGAAAAAACAGATCATTCAACAGACGATCAGGAAGAGGTAAAGCGAAAGGTCGTCAATGCGTTAAAAGATGTCTATGATCCTGAAATCCCAGTAGATGTATACGAACTTGGTCTTATTTATGAAATCACTGTTTACCCTGTAAACAATGTATATATCCTAATGACCCTCACATCGCCCAATTGTCCTGCTGCGGAAACAATTCCTTCCGAAGTAAAAACAAGTGTAGCTAAAATAGAAGGTATAAACAATGTTGAAGTTGAACTTACCTTTGACCCGCCCTATTCTCAGGACATGATGTCGGAAGTAGCAAAGTTAGAATTGGGATTTTTATAAAAATAACTTATAAACAAAAAGAATATGTATCCAGAAGAATTGATAGCACCAATGCGTGCAGAGCTTACAGAAGTTGGTTTTAAGGAATTCAGATCGGCTCAGGATGTTGAAGATCATCTTAAAGAACATAAAGGAACTACTTTTATGGTTGTTAACTCAGTATGCGGTTGTGCCGCTGGTGCAGCTAGACCAGGGGTCCGCACTGCATTAGAGAAAGCTTCCAAGAAACCTGATATTTTGGCAACCGTATTTGCTGGCAATGATGCTGATGCTGTAGCTAAATTTAGGGAAATGACACTTCCTTATCCTCCCTCCTCTCCAGCCATGGCCTTGTTTAAGGATGGAGAATTGGTGCACTTTATTGAAAGACATCATATTGAAGGGCGGAATGCACAGATGATCGGTGAACATTTGGTAGAAGTTTTTGAACACTTCTGTTAAGGAATGCCCTTAGGGGTATTCTTTTCCTTGACTGAAAACAATAAAAATGGCTTATGATAAATTTGGTCAATTCAACCAGAAATAAATCTGAATTGGTGAAATAACAGATATATTAATTGTTTAAATTAGGACATTTCTTATTTTTTCCAAATTAAGTTTTAATTTTGATTTATCAACCCAACAGCTTTCGAATTGCATTTTGGGAAAATATTAACCAAATTTTACTAAATTGTATTCAAATCTATTTTAACTGAAGAATTTAGTAATTTATAAAATCATTTAATTATAAACACATGTCGGATATTGCTAAACTATCCTTTAAAGGTAAAGAATACGATCTTCCAGTCACCGAAGGTACAGAAAATGAAATTGCAGTTGATATTGCAAAATTACGTGTCCAATCGGGGTTAATTACTATTGATCCTGGATTTAAAAATACGGGGTCGACAAAAAGTGCCATTACGTTTTTAGATGGGGAGAAAGGTATTTTAAGGTATAGAGGCTACAATATTGAAGACTTGGCCGAAAATTCTAATTTTTTAGAAGTTTCTTATTTGTTGATAAATGGTGAATTACCAACTACCGTCCAATACGACGATTTTTCTGACAGAATCACTTTACATACCCTAGTTCATGAGGACATTAAAAAGATTTTGGACGGTTTCCCTTCAGTAGCGCACCCTATGGGGGTTTTATCCTCACTTATTTGTTCACTGACTGCATTTTACCCAAATTCTTTAGATCCCAACAATACGGATGAAGAAATTCAATTGAGCATAGTTAGGCTAATGGCCAAAATGCCTACATTCGCTGCTTGGGCATTTAAAAATAAAATGGGACATCCTGTAAATTATCCAGACAATAGTCTAGACTATTGTGGTAATTTCATGAAAATGATGTTCTCAGTACCCTCTGAAAAATATGAAATAGATCCTGTTATTTCAAAAGCATTGGACAAGTTATTGATCCTTCATGCTGACCATGAACAAAACTGTTCTACATCAACAGTCAGAATGGTGGGTTCGTCTCAAGCCAGTATTTATGCTTCCATCTCTGCTGGAATCAATGCCCTATGGGGTCCATTGCATGGTGGTGCCAATCAGTCAGTAATCGAAATGCTTGAAGCCATTAAGGCTAACGGAGGAGATTCAAAAAAATACTTGGAGAAAGCTAAGGATAAAAATGATCCTTTCAGGCTGATGGGCTTTGGTCATAGAGTTTATAAAAACTTTGACCCTCGAGCAAAAATAATTAAAAAAGCGGCGGATGAAGTTTTGGAAAAGCTTGGTATGAATGATCCTATACTAGACATTGCCAAAGAATTGGAAAATGCAGCCCTTAACGACCAGTATTTCGTAGACAGGAAACTTTATCCTAACGTTGATTTCTACTCAGGAATTATTTACAGATCTTTAGGTATACCTACAGACATGTTTACTGTAATGTTCGCATTGGGAAGGCTTCCAGGATGGATCGCTCAATGGAAAGAAATGCGTGAAAATAACGAACCTATTGGTAGACCAAGACAAGTGTATGTGGGTGAAACCGAAAGAAATTTTGTCGCTATTGACAAAAGGTAATAAAGAACATAACTTCAATATTAAAAAGGGTCTAAAAACCCTTTTTTTTATTTAATTCAAAATAAAATTTAGAAAAATCTACACTTATTTGTAATTTATTCTATCTAACAACTTATTATAGTTGTAAGTCAGGTTTAATATTCATACCTTTGCAACTTATTTAAAATAAACATTTTCTCCTACGCCGTGGGGTTCCTTATTGTTAATCGACACTGGGATATTTTGGAATACCGTGGCTCAGAGAAGTAAGGAACATTTCATGGAAAAAGAAATAACATTTTCAGACCTTGGGGTTTCGGAAGAAATCTTAAGGGCAGTGGAAGACATGGGCTATACCCAACCCTCCCCTATTCAAGCACAAACTATCCCCCTATTATTACAGGGTGCGGATTTAATTGGCCAGGCACAAACAGGAACAGGCAAAACAGCTGCTTTCGGTATACCTATAATTGATCGCATAGACAGCTCCAATATCAAACCACAAGCACTAATCTTGTGCCCTACTAGGGAATTAGCTGTTCAGGTAGAAGGTGAAATCGTCAAATTGACTAAATACAACAGGAAGATTTCTTCTACGTGTATTTATGGTGGTGAGGCTATTGATAGACAAATTAGAAGTTTAAAAAAAGGTGTTCAGATCGTGGTGGGTACTCCTGGCAGGATTATGGATCACATGGACAGAAGAACCCTAGACCTTAGTCAGGTAAGTATCATCGTGTTGGATGAAGCTGACGAAATGTTAGACATGGGTTTCCGTGAAGACATAGAAAAAATACTGAGCTCTATGCCAATAGAAAGGCAAACAGTATTCTTTTCGGCAACTATGCCTAAACCTATTCTGGAACTAACCAGGAAATATCAAACAGATCCTGAAATAATTAAGGTCCTTCGAAAGGAACTTACTGTAGAAAATATTACCCAGCTCTATTATGAGGTAAGGTCAGGATTAAAAACTGATTTGATAAGCAGACTTATTAATCTTCATCAGTATAAACTTAGTGTCATTTTCTGCAACACTAAAAGGGTGACAGATGAAGTAACTGAAGAGTTGACAGCCAAGGGAATACCTGCAGAGGCTTTACATGGTGATTTGTCTCAAGCGCAAAGAACAAAGGTGATGAACAAGTTCCGTAAAGGGCACTGTTCAGTATTGGTAGCAACTGATGTTGCGGCAAGGGGAATTGATGTGGAAAATGTCCAAGCTGTTTTCAATTATGATCTTCCACTTGATGATGAAAATTATGTTCACAGAATTGGACGTACCGGTAGAGCAGGTAAATCAGGAACAGCTATAAGTTTTGTGTCTGGAAGAAGAGACTCTGGAAAAATAAAAGATCTGGAAAGGTTTATTAAAACGACCATAGATAGAGCAGCTCCACCATCTGTGGATCAGCTTATTCAGATGAAAAGAGACCAACTGAACAAGGATATCCATAGACAACTGGCCAAGGAAGAAGACAATACTGTATTTGAGCAGGCCATTGAAAGTCTTCAGGCTGAAGGAATCACCATGGAACAAATAGCACTAAGTTTAGTGAAAATGCAACTGGGTGGGGCTATAGATAAGTTCAAAGAGATGAACTTTACTCCAGAAAAAGATCGAGGAGGAAGGGATGACAGAAGGACCAAAAGGGATCGAAATGATCGAGACAGAGGTGCCAGTCCTAGAGGACGTACGGGAGAAAGAGGAGACCGTAGCGGTAGAAGAGGCGGCAAAAAAGAAAGAGAACCAAATATGGCCCGTCTTTTTCTGAATTTAGGTAAAAAAGACAGGATTCGCCCTAATGATATTGTGGGAGCCATAGCTGGAGAAACTGGTGTATCAGGAGGAAGTATAGGTGAAATTGATATTTTTGATAGCTTTTCATTTGTAGACATTCCGAAAAAAGATGTCACCCACGTAATCAATGTCATGAATACGAACACTATCAAAGGTAAGCAAGTGAATTTTGAGATTTCTAAACCCTAAACCCGAAATTTGCAATTAGTTTAATATTGCATCATTCAGGTTGATTGTTTACTCTTAGGTAAATTACGAATAGAAAAGCCATCCGTAATTGGATGGCTTTTTGTATTTGCTACTATTTGGCATATTGGTATTTATAGGTAAGCAAATCATTCGAAAAAGAATTGCCCCTGATGACAGTAAACCCTAAATCTAAAAAAAATTATTTTGATCTTTAATATGCCTAAAAATTCGAAATAAATTGAATCAAGTGGTCCCATGAGATATGTTCTTTAACCTTATGGTAATTTTCTCTTCCATCGTCTGATAATAAGGACAGGTTAAACCATTCTCTAGTGAATCACTTATCACTTCATCTACCAAAGTGCTTTTTTCTCCAGGCAACCCTTTTTCTATGTCCAGTTGAAAGGAAGATTTTGCAGTAGTAGGGAAATTGGAAAGCATTTCTAATGCCGCCATTAGGTCTGAGTTATCAATAGGGACTCCACGCGTTTGCGCCAATTGAATCAATTCTTCCATCAAACATCTCCATAGTTTTTTTAATTTAGGATTAGCCCTTATTTCACCTAAAGTCACGTCTTGTGCTGCAGACAATGTTCCTAGGCTTGAGATGAATAAAAACTTTTTCCAAAGGTGCGTATCTATGTCGGACACCAACATTAAAGGAACACCACATTGGTTTAGGTACTCAAAAGCCCAGTCAAATTTATCTGTAAGGGGTTTACCTACAATTACCTTTCCGGGACCACCTAGGTGCTTGATGTGTCCAGGATTTTGAACATTGGAGATCAGGTAAATACAGGCATCCAGAACTTCTGACTTTTCGACCAAAGAACGGACACATTGGGCTGCATTTACCATGTTTTGAAGGGGAAGAACCAAGGTATTCTCACAGAAAATGGATTGGTTTTCTATTATTGCATTTTCCATTGATTGTGACTTCGTCGCCAAAATCACAAGATCGTAAGGAACCTCAACTTTACCACTAAGCAATAGGTCGTCAGGGTTCAAAACAACTTCCTTGTCTGGCGAAGTGAATATTAGTCCCTTTGACTTTATGTTTTCATAGGTTGTCCCCCTTGAAATAAAATCAAGTTTTATTGAATCATCCTCACGATTAGCTAGAATTTTAGCTCCTATAAACCCTCCTACACCCCCAATACCAAGGATGGCTATCGATTTTTCTTTCATTTTATTACGTTGAGATGTTGACTGTATTTCCTATTGAAGGGTACCAATCTTTAATCTTCAATAACCAGCTATTTATTTTAAAAATCAATTAATTTAAAAAAACTAAAGATATTTCTGTAAACTTAACTTAATATATATTCAAGGCCAACCATACCTGCTTAATTCCCTCACTAGGCCAAGCACTAGTACTCAGATTACAAGAATTTTGGGTATATTTAAGCCATGCATCTATTCTTCAGAAATGCAATTTACTTAATAACCGTGCTGGCAATTTCTTGTACTAGTTTAAGGCCAGTTCAAAACTTGTCTAAGGACGCACTGGATGGAATCGGCCAATTTAGAGAATTGGATTACAGCTTTTATACAAGTTGCATTGAAGACTGTACCTTTAACAAAATAAGTGAATTTGAAATTGAAAGAGAACTAAATTGCGCTTGTGAACCTTATCAACTAGCAGATGATCAGGTCTACAGCATGTATCTGGCATTGATTGATTATTGGGAAGGCCTTTACCAGCTTTCGTCGATGAATATTAACCAATACAATTTGAGCAGACCAACCGCAGTCTTAGGGGCTACTAATTTAATCCAGTTTAAAGATGAACATTTATTGGCCTTCCAAAAGCTATCAGAAATTAGCTTAAATGCAGTTACAGGCCAGTACCGAAAAAATAAAATAAGATCCTATATGGTAGAGGCTGATACTTACCAACAAATAATCAGTGAAAAGCTGACTTTTGTTCTAAGTGAAAACCTTTCGGGCTTATTGGCCATTCAAGAGGAGAGCTGGTATACTCATTATAAAACTTTGTCCTTTGATCCAGAATTAAACAATGTAGACAAGGCTTTAGCTACAGATGAGTTCTACAGGTTGTTAGAAAAAAAACAAAAGCCGAAGCAATCAAATCAAGGTATTGGTTTAAGTTATTAGTCTAATTGCTCGTAAACACCATCAATTGGTTGAAGCAGGAACCAAATTAAATAGTACCACTTTCAAAGAGGAAATTGGCAGAGTATCCAGAGATTTACACACATTACATTATGCTTTTGAGCAACTGAAAAAATGAAAGAAAGATTGGACAGTGAGTTTATAAGTCAATTGGCTGATGAATTTTTAGAAATAGCGAAAAAATTCAATGATTATCGTTTTGAAAAAATCAGTCTACAGAAAATTAGCCATGAAACTTTTCTGGAAATGGGGAAAAAATCAAATCAATTGATGATAACGGCCAGGGAGATGAAACTTTTATCAACGCTAATAGTCGGCGAAGAAACCGCAACGGCAATACTGAAATTAGAAAGTATTAATAAAGAGATAAAAAGTAGTATAACGTCTTTGATAGATATTCAAAAAGCATTTGATTTCATAGGTGCCTTAGGAGATTTAGGACTGGCGATTATCGACAAAAACCCAGCTGCGATCAGTGATAATATTGCATTTATCTCCGATCTGGTAAAAGAAAAAACAAGTTAATAATGAAGGATCAAAAAAAGCGCGAAACAAAAAACAATGCCCAGGAAAATTCCGCTCCTGTTTGCTTTCAGAATGATCCTGATATACAAGAGGAATATCTTTTGCCTGAGCAAAAACAAGAGGAATTAACCCGCAAATTTAACCTCCTAACTAAGCAGAAAAAAAAAGAAAAATCGAATTGAATTTTGGCCTGATTTGGAATATTTTTAGTATAAATAAAGGTTGAAGTACATGTTTGGGCTAACTATAGCCTTTATAAAGATAAAATAACGAGCACAAAAAAAGGCTTCCTTTTATATAAAAAAACAAGAAAGTTTCACCAATTTTTAATACTTTAGACCTTTATAATAAATAAAAAAATTACCAATGAAAGACATCAATAAATCCACCAAAAACAATTCCCGGAGGAATTTTATAAAAGCCTCCACCACTGCTGTTGCAGGATTCTATATAGTTCCTAGACATGTACTTGGGGGGCCGGGTTTTAAAGCGCCCAGTGATAAACTTAGGATAGCCGGAATCGGTGCAGGAGGTAAAGGCGGTAGTGATCTTAGAAATTTTTACGAGAGTGGAAATGCAGAGATAGTTGCCTTATGCGATGTTGATACCAAAAGGGCCTCTGGAAGTACAGAAGCTTTTCCTAAAGCAAAATTCTATGCAGATTTTCGGGAAATGCTAGAAAAGGAGAACAACAATATAGATGCAGTATCTGTATCCACTCCAGATCACAATCATGCCATTCAGGCGCTGATGGCAATGAAAATGGGCAAACATGTTTACGTTCAAAAACCATTGACACATACTATTCAGGAAGCACGAATACTAACTCAGGCTGCAGAAAAATATAAATTGGTAACCCAAATGGGAAATCAAGGATCTTCTGGAGATGGCGTTCGACAAATGCGCGAATGGTATGCTGCAGGACTAATAGGAGAGGCTACCAAAGTAGAATGTTGGACCAACCGTCCAGTATGGCCCCAAGGTGTTCCGTGGCCTGGAGAATCCAGTAAAAAAGCCCCTAAAAACCTTGATTGGAACCTTTGGCTGGGATGTGCTGAACAAATGGGTTATGTAGAAAACCTACACCCTTTCAATTGGAGAGGATGGTGGGAATTTGGTACTGGTGCGCTTGGAGACATGGCTTGCCATATCATGGAACCCGCTTTTAGGACATTAGATTTAGGCTATCCTAGTGCAGCAGAATGTAGTGTAGGTTCTGTATATACGGGTGAATTTACCAAGGGTTATTTCCCTAAGAGTTGCCCGCCATCATCACACATAACCCTAAATTTTGACAAGCCTAATGGTAGTAACCTTGAATTCCATTGGATGGACGGAGGTATACAACCCAGCAGACCTGAAGAACTTGGTCCAAATGAACAGATGGGGGATGGAGGAAATGGTGTAATCATAGAAGGTACCAGAGGAAAAATGATGTGTTCTACCTACGGTATTAATCCCAAATTATTGCCTACTTCTATCAATGACAGTGTAAATGTAGCTCCTACATTGCCTCGTGTAACCGGAGGAATTGATGGCCACTATGCGCAATGGGTGAATGCCTGTATTGCAGGACATGGTAGCAAGGAATACAATGAATTGAGTTCACCATTTTCTATCGCAGGCCCATTGACCGAATCAGTCTTAATGGGAAACCTGGCTATTAAGAGTCATGACTATAGGGAGGCAAAAGCCGATGGAAAAGGATACAATTATCCAGGTAGAGATATAAAACTTCTTTGGGATGGTGAAAACATGAAAGTAACCAATTTTGAACCTGCGAATCAGTTTGTTTCGAAAGAATACAGAGCAGGATTTGAATTGCCAAAAATATAGTGCATTAATTAATCACATTACCGTAAAGCCCTGAAATTAATAATTTCAGGGCTTTATTTTTTTGGTTAAATTCCGGATAAATGACATAGGTAATGTCAATCCAATTAAAAGGTGATTCTGGTTTTTGATTTTAGGGCTTGACTTTTTTATCTAAATTGGTAATATTTTTAGCTAAGTAAAGTAAAAAGTAGCACCTTTTCCTTTTTGCGATTCTTCCCAAACTGCTCCACCAATGGTGTCAATTATTTTCTTCACAATGGCAAGTCCCATTCCTGTAGAGGGTGTGACTTTAAAAAAACTAAAGTACTAGATAATTTGGCACATGGAACCTTAGTAAGATACAAAAGTAGAGCCGATTGGAGGAGTTCGAAAACATGGCCTATTATGCGCATAAATATGCTCCATCAAGGCCTGTCTAAAAAATAGTAATCAACACCAATTTGAATGAGGAAGTAATCCTAAAGAATTGGCACATTCGCCACTTATCGTTGGAATTGATTACACCTTTCTAAAAAAACACGAAAACTAAATGGCCAAAATTACTTCATGGGATAACTTTAAGAATAAGTAAACCCAAAAGCTGAAGAACTCAATACCAGTTGGTTTTCGTGGATAGTACTGTTAATTTAATAGTATAGATTAACTTTTTTGTTTTCTAGGGAAGAGCGATATATTGCTAGAATTAAGGAAAGAGACCTCTTCGCATCTTGGCCTGTAACTAAAGGTGTACTATTATTTTTAATGGCATTAACCATGTCTTCGATCTGCCCTTGGTGCAATTTAAAATCAATGGCCATAGGATCTGAAGCGCCACTTCCACCAATGTCTGTTCCTGGAATTACAGCAGTTTCTTCCCCCTTAATATTCCAGGTTACAATTTTCCCACCTTCAAGGATTATATTTCCATTTTCTCCATAAATCTCCAGTCGCTCAGGATTTCCGGGATATAAAGAGGTTCCTCCAGTAATAGTGCCTAATGCACCATTTTTAAAATTGACTATAGCAGTTGCCAGGTCTTCACCTTCTATTTTATGCACCATGGTTTTTACCTGACCATAAACTGCCTCTGCATCACCCATGATATCTAAAAGCAAGTCTATTGTATGTACGCCTTGGTTAATAAGGGCAGCGCCACCATCACCTTCCTTTGTTCCTTTCCAGCTACTGCTACTGTAATAGGAAGGGTCTCGGTACCAATTAATGGCTGCAGTGCCCATTAGGAGTTTTCCAATTTTACCTGCCTTTACTGCCTCCTTTAATTGAAGGTATCCCGGTTTAAGTCTATTTTGGAATATTACACCTAATTTTACCCCAGCCTTGACACAGGACTCAATCAGTAAATCAGCTCGCTCGGTACTTACCTCAATGGGTTTTTCCAACAGTATATGTTTACCCGCTTTTGCAGCTGCAATTGCAGGTTCTAGATGGTTTCCACTGTGGGTACAAATACACACCACATCAATGTCGTTTCGACTTAAAAACTGATCAATTTCATGATCTGCGGATACTTTAAATTTATCAGCAGCTAGCTTTGCCCTCGATTCTGAGGAGCTTAATACAGCAACTAGTTCACTTCCTTCACAAGCATTGATGGCTGCTGCATGCATTCCAGCAATGGCTCCAGTCCCTATAATCCCAAACCCTAATGGTTTTTGTTTCGTCATTTTATAATGTCTTTTTAATTATTAAAATTCTTAATCATTTGCTCCATGGCCCAATTTGTCCTGGCAGCAGATATTCCAGTACTTGGACATTTTCCCCCTTTACCTAATAACTCATCCACTATAGATTGAATTAGAAAAAACTGAATGTTTTCAGGCATTTCAAATTGGAAAATTTCATCCTTTTGGCCATCCCTTTTTAGGGTAACTGAAGTACCCCAAAAGCAAGGAAACTTTATTTCACCTTGATTTCCAATGATTACAATTTCATCCTTTTGGGAAGTTTCACCTGTGGTATAGCACCAATTCCCAGTGCCCAATACACCACTTTCAAAAGAAAAATTACCCAACACAATGTCCTCTGCAGGGTATTCTCCCGACTGATTGGCAGCCACTCCGTTTACTTCCTTCATTGGTCTAAAAAGAAAGTCAAAATAATCCAATTGATGAGATCCCAGATCATAAAAGTATCCCCCACCTGCAATGGCGGGATCTATCCTCCAGTTGGTTACAGTACTTTCTTTTACATCCGGATTTTTCGCCTGATTAATGACAACACTTACATACCTAGGCTCTCCTATAGCACCTTCTTCTATTAGGCTTTTTACTTTCAAAAAATTAGGAAGTGTTCTGCGGTAATAGGCCACAAAAAGCGGCACTCCTGCTTCTTCACAAATTTTAATCATTTCTAAACACTCTGCATGATTTCTAGCCATGGGCTTTTCAACGTACACAGGCTTACCTGCATTTGCAGCCTTCCTAGTAAGTTCTAAATGAGAATCGGGTGGCGTTGCAATATAAACAGCGTTCACTTCAGGATCATTTATTAACGCATCTGCATCAGCATACCATTTAGGCACTCCGTGTCTTTCTGCATAATCTTTTGCCTTGTCCGCATTTCTGCGCATCACTGCCACCACTGATGAACCAGCAATTTTATTCATAGCGGGAGCACTTTTTTTCTCGCATACGCTTCCTGCACCGATCACACCCCAATTTACCTGACTTGAGTTAAATTTTTTCATGTTTTAAATCTTACATCAATTATTAATAAATAATTATATGTTAATAATTATAATGGCATTTGTTTAACTCAGGTTTACCTCAATCAAATTGAGGTAAATTGAGGTTTGGATCTATGCTCTCATTAGAGTTTTGCATAGACTCCCAAGAAAGCTGATTTCCTTTTCAGCAGCCATTCTACCCAATATTGCTGTATAGGTAGAGGTAGCGCCTGATGCTGATTCATTAAGGAATTTACCTGAGTTGATACTCCCCATAAAACTTTTCACCTTATTTTCATTGGAATCATGCAAAGCAGAGGTAAATACTCCAGCGGCTTGTTGATTTTGATCTTGATTATCACTTTCATGTCTTATCACCCCTGAATCCCAAGCATTCTCGCCATCTATAAATACACCGCCGCTATAGTGAGCAGTTGCTATTCCTTTGCTACCGATAAAACGGGCACAAACATCCCCGAAACTAGGCCCCAATTGCGTTGAATGAAAACTCACCCTGATATTGTCTGGATATTTATAAATCACTTGATAATTGTTCCAGGCATCTCCAAAAGCATTGTTGTGATCTCTACCTCCTGAACCCATGGCCGTCAAAGGTTTTCTATTTAAAGCCCAACTGCACACATCCAACATATGGATACCTTGATCCAAAAGAATCCCTCCAGACAAAGACCTAAAGTGAAACTGATTTCGTATCATCGCTTCTGATTTAGACATATTGTCTATGGGTTTTAGTGGGAGCCCAGATGCCAGGTAATACAATTGTGCGTTCACTATATCCCCAATAGCTCCTTCCTGAACCCTCTTAACCATCTCTTGGTATGCGGTGGCATGTCGAATCTGGAAACCCACAACCATACTTAGTTTGCCATTAATGGAACTGCCTGCTTTCTCTATTCTCTTTACACCTGCCACGTCGATGGCCACAGGTTTTTCACAATAAATATGCTTTCCAGCTGCAATTGCTGCTTCTACAAATTCGGGATGAGTATAGGCAGGAGAAGAAATTAACACAGCTTCTACGTCCTTATTGTTCAGAAGCTCCATATAGGCTTTAGATCCTTGATATATATTTCGTGGATCAATTTTTCCAAATCCTTTATCCTTGTTTAACTCATCTAATTTTTCTTTGGCTACTATAAGTTGGTCCTCAAAAAGGTCTGCCATCGCCATGATATTAACATTGGTATGTTTTGACATGGAAGTGATTACAGATGTTCCCCTATTTCCACAACCTATTATACCAAGCTGAATGGCTGAATTGGCCTTGGTACCAAATACAGTACTTGGTTTCAAAATGGTAATCGCAGATACTGCTGCCGCGCCTTTGATAAAAGACCTTCTTTCTATATTCGTCATTGGATGGGTTTGTTTACTATTTTCTTCGTATAAATGCTGATTAAATCTGGAGATTAACTTATAATATCATGAACGACATGTCCACTTACATCTGTAAGCCTAAACCTCCTGCCTTGGTGTTTGAAAATTAATTTTTCATGATCCACTCCCAGCAGGTGAAGCATTGTCGCTTGAAAATCATGCACATGAACAGGGTCCTTTACTATATTGTAACCAAATTCGCAAGTTTCTCCATGGGTGTAGCCTTTTTTCACACCTCCTCCTGCCATCCACATAGTAAAACATCTTGGATGGTGGTCTCTTCCGTAATTATCTAGTGTTAATTTGCCCTGCGAATAATTCGTCCGGCCAAATTCACCTCCCCAAACTACCAGGGTATCTTCCAGTAATCCTCTTTGTTTTAAGTCCATCACCAAAGCAGCACCTGCCTGGTCCACACTTTTACTCATGACTTTAATGTCACGGGGTAAATTCCCATGTTGATCCCACCCTTGGTGGTAAAGTTGAATAAATTTAACATCCTTTTCAGCCAATCGTCTTGCCAAAAGACAGTTGGCAGCAAAAGTCCCAGGTTTTCGGGAATCCGGGCCGTACATGTCATAAATATAATCCGGCTCTTTGGATATATCCATCGTTTCGGGTACGGAGGACTGCATCCGATAAGCCATTTCGTATTGTGAAATCCTGGAATTGATTTCCGGATCCATCACTTTGTCATATTTTATATCATGAAGATCCTTTAATGCATCTAGCATCCTTCTACGGCTTTTTTTACTTAAACCATTGGGATTATTGAGATAAAGCACCGGGTCTTTTCCAGATCTAAACTGGACTCCCTGATGCAATGAAGGTAAAAATCCACTCCCCCATAATTTAGCATACAATGGTTGCCCACCTGCCTTGCCTCTGGAAAGTAAAACACAAAATTCAGGAAGATTCTTATTGTCACTGCCTAGGCCATAACTTATCCAAGAACCCATCGAAGGTCTACCACTTAATTGCGACCCTGTTTGAAAAAAGGTAATGGCAGGGTCGTGGTTTATTGCTTCGGTGTGCATGGATTTTACAAAACACAATTCATCCACAATTTTAGCCGTATGTGGCATCAATTCACTTACCCAGGCGGCACTTTGCCCATATTGGGCAAAATCAAACACTGAGCCGGCAAGGGGAAAAGAATTTTGACTTGAAGTCATGCCAGTGAGTCGTTGCCCAGCCCTGATAGAGGCCGGCAACTCCTGTCCAAAGCGCTCATTAAGCAATGGCTTATAATCAAAAAGCTCCATTTGAGAAGGTCCTCCACTTTGGAAAAGGTAGATCACCCGCTTGGCTTTTGGAACCAAAGGAAGACTACCGAGGCCAGCCTGCTTGCTACCTCCTATATTGGCCAGAAGATTTCCTGGATCCAATAAAGAAGACAAGGCCACACTTCCTAAGCCAAGGCTAGTCTTCGTTAAAAACTGACGGCGATCCATATTTGGATCATGTAATAAACTCATTTTCTTAATTTATTATTCCTAAATCCCATGCATTTCCAGCACAGTGCTTAATCGTGTTAAAATCCGCCTATCGTTTATAGATGGCCTCATCATAATTCATTAAAGTGGAATTAACTAGCGTAAAGGCTGCCAATTTTTCCTTTGGTAAGCTATCATCTCTAACATATTCCCCAACCTGAAGCAAACTATCTGCCTCATGGGGAGCCCGCTGAAATTCAGTGAGCTCATTTTGGTACAATTCCTCTAAAATCATCAATTCATTCGGATCAGGATTCCTACTCGTTATTGCTCTGAAACCATATTTTAACTGGTCCGAAGTTTCATCTCCACCAACTTTTAACATTTTTTCTGCCAAAACCCGCGATGCTTCTATGTACTGAGGATCATTCATAAGCACGAGAGCCTGAAGTGGCGTATTGGTATTTTGTCGTTTAATGATGCAAACATATTTATCTGAAGCATCAAAAATGATCATCGCCGGTGGAGGTGCGCTTCGTTTCCAAATCGTATAAAGGCTTCGTCTGTATAAATTGTCTCCTGTATCGGTAATATATTCATTTGCATATTCAGCAGTTAACTCCCTCCAAAGTCCCTTGGGTTGGTAAGGTTTCACACTTTCACCACCAGTTGTTCGAACCAATAAGCCACTTGAAGCCAAAGCCTGATCCCTTACCATTTCTGCAGGAAGACGGGATGCATTGGCTCTTGATAGCCAAATATTTGTTGGATCTTTTTCCCTGGCATCACCCTGCAAGGTAGAGGATTGCTGATAGGTAGCTGAGCTTACCATAAATTTTATCAACTGCTTAAGGTTCCATCCGGATTCCATAAAATTCACGGCAAGCCAATCCAGTAATTCAGGGTGAGAGGGAAACTCTCCTTGATTTCCAAAATCATCAGGTGTGGCCACTATTCCTTTACCAAAAATCATCTGCCAGTATTGGTTGACCACTACCCTGGCCGTTAATGGATTTTCTTCATGGAGTAACCATTTAGCCAGTCCCAACCTATTTTTGGGAAGCTCCTCAGGAAAATCAAACAATGCCTTTGGAGTTTCTGGAAAAACCTGATCGGTAGGTGCATCATAAACCCCTCTGTCTAGGATAAAAGTCTCTCTTTCTTCACTTCTCTCCCGCATAACCATAACTTCCGGCTGGGCACTTATTAATGCGTTTTCCTTTTTCCGAAGTTGATGTAAGGAATTCACCTGATTTTTGTATTGTTGATTTATTACCGAAAAATAATAGTCTTGTAGCTCCGCTTTGTTTCCCTCGTTTATATTTCTCAATATCGGATCAGGTATCCCAGCCAGTATTTCGGTTTCGATAGCTGTTAGTTCTCGGTCGAAAACCCTGATTTCATCCACAAGAGAATGGTCTAATGTTTCTGCAAAATTGGTCCCTCGTTTACCTATCTGTAAATTTCCAGGATGACCTATTCCTCGTTTTTCTTTACCATAAGCCAAAATACTTTGCTTTAAATGATCTGTTATAATGTTAAGAACCAATGGCTTCCCATTCATATAAATTCCAAAACCTGAAGCTTTACTTGATCCATCATAAGTCATGGTAAGATTTACCCATTCCCCAACTGGTACAACCTCTTTTGTATGTACTTCAATGGCATTTGCTGGCCACGTATGACTCATCAAACCAGCCAAACTTCCATCCTCTCTTATCAACAATTCATAACCTCTAAAACCATTTGCAAAACCTCCAGTTTTGGAAAAAATTGGTCCATTTAAACTGTCCTCCAATGCCTTGTACCACAAACTGATGGTAAAAGGATCACTTCGATCAAAATAGGCAATGTCGGCCCCTAAGTCAACATAACTATCCCCTACCAATTGAATCCCCTTCCCAAACTTTCCTTCCACCGTTAATATTTCTTTGTCCTTTTGTATCACCACCATATCTGCTGGTTTTGTCTTATCCGCCAGGTTTTTGAATTTATTATCAAATGGTTTATCAAGTGGGTAATGGCCAATTTGACCTTTTAAAGCCAATTGAGGAATTGTTTTTGATTTGAGATTGGCCAACCAGGTTTCAAAGGACTTCAAAGCTTGTTTTTTATCACTTTCGATAGTGGTTTCTTTTTCCCGAATTTCTTCATTGATGTAAGCAACCTTTTTTGCTACCTCTGCATCATCTTTCAGAATCAAAGTAGGACTTGCATCGCCAACATAAGGCACTTGCCCCGTTTCATTGATATTATTAAAGAAGGCGTATAACTGGAAATATTCCTTTTGGGAGATGGGGTCATATTTATGGTCATGACATCTTGCACACTCTGTAGACAATCCTAAAAACGCTTTTCCCAAGGTACTGGTACGGTCGGCAACATATTCTACACGATACTCTTCGGGAATGATTCCACCTTCCTGGCTTTGCGGATGGTTGCGGTTAAATCCTGTTGCAAGAATTTGATCATAGGTTGGGTTAGGCAATAAATCTCCTGCCAGTTGCCAAAGAATAAAATCATCATAGGACAAGTTATCGT
>Ga0105054_10001721_pt1 | contig 35805 bp, 31 predicted proteins | sample BON02_FD_78091 | JGI IMG/M metagenome (GOLD analysis project Ga0105054, IMG submission 78091) | Freshwater microbial communities from Lake Bonney liftoff mats and glacier meltwater in Antarctica - BON-02 (megahit assembly) | ecosystem: Environmental > Aquatic > Freshwater > Ice > Glacier...
GATCTACCGCGCCACGCTGGCCGGGCTGGAGCCGGCGCTGCAAGGGGCAGAGTCGCTGGTGATCGTGCCGGCCGGCCCGCTGCTGTCCCTGCCATTCGAGCTGCTGCTGACTGGCCCCGCGACGGCGGACAGCCTGGCCGCGGCCCCATGGCTGCTGCGCCGGGCCAGCATCGCCCACGTTCCCGCCGCGGCGAATTTCGTGTCGCTGCGCAAGGTGGCCGGCGGGTCGCGGGCCACGCGCCCCTGGTTCGGCTTCGGCGATTTCCGGGCGGTGACCCAGGCCCAGGCACAGCGGACATTCGCGGGCGACTGCGCCGATAGCGCGCGGCTGTTCGCCGGCCTGCCCCCCCTACCCTTTGCACGGCGCGAACTGGACGTCTCGCGGGTGCTGCTGGGCGCGGCGGCGAACGAGACGATGCTGGGCCAAGCCTTCACCGCACCGGCGGTTCGCCGCGCCGCCCTGAAGGATTTCCGCATCCTGCACTTCGCCACCCATGCGCTGCTTCCCGCCGAACTACGCTGCCAGAGCGAGCCGGCCATCGTCACCTCGGCGCCGGCCGGTGCGCCAGACGCCGCCGGCGCGTTGTTGACCGCCTCGGCGATCCTGGAACTTGACCTCGATGCCGACACGGTGATCCTGTCGGCGTGCAACTCGGGCGGGCCAGGTGGCACCACGGCCGGCGAGAGCCTGTCGGGCCTCGCCCGGTCGTTCTTCTATGCCGGCGCGCGCTCACTGCTGGTCACCCACTGGGCGGTGAACGACCAGATCGCCGCCTACCTGGTCGCCGATGCGCTGCGCCGCCTGGGGGCGGCCCCCGGCGAGGGCATTGCCCGGGCGATGCGTGCCGCGCAGCTCGGCATGCTCGACGAGGCGGGCCAGGGCTTGGTGGCCGACGTGGCGCACCCGTTCTACTGGGCACCCTTCGCGGTGATCGGCGAAGGTGGCCGGCATGGAAGCAGGCGGCGGCAGGCCGCTGTTTCGGTCGACGGCCGCACCGGTCTATAACCGGCGTCGCGCGGCGGCCTCGCGGGCCGCACCGCCAGGTCGGAAGGGGTTCGGATGGAGGACGGCAAGCTCGGCAAGTACGAGATCGCAGGCATCCTCGGCAAGGGGGCCATGGGAACGGTCTACGACGCCCGCGACCCGGTGATCGACCGACGCGTTGCCATCAAGACCCTCACCCTCCCCGATGCCTCCGACACCGAGGCGCAGGACGAACTGGCGCGGTTCCGTCGCGAGGCATAGGCGGCGGGAAGGCTGACCCATCCCAATATCGTCGGCGTCTTCGACTACGGCGAGACCGCGAATCTGGCCTACATCGTGATGGAGTTCGTCGACGGCCCGTCGCTGAAGGGCCTGCTGGAAAAGAGCGAGCGGTTCCCGCCGGGCGAGACAGTGCGGATCATGGAGGCGCTGCTGGGCGGGCTGCTGTTCAGCCACGAGCGCGGCGTCGTACATCGCGACATCAAGCCGGCCAACGTGATGCTCACGCGCGACGGCCAGGTGAAGATCGCCGATTTCGGCATCGCCCGGATCGAAAGCAGCAGCATGACGCAGGCGGGCACCATCATGGGCACGCCCGCCTACATGTCGCCCGAGCAGTTCATGGGCCAGACGGTGGACGCGCGCACCGACATCTATTCGTCCGGCGTGCTGCTGTACCAGATGCTGACCGGCGAGAAGCCGTTCGAAGGCAGCATGACGGCGATCATGCACAAGGTGCTGAACGTCGCCCCGCCGCGCCCGTCGGAATTGTCGGTCACCGCACCGGAAGGGCTGGACGCCGTGGTGGCGCGTGCCATGGCCAAGCGGCCGGAGCAGCGCTTCGCCTCGGCGCTGGAGTTCGCGCGGGCATTGCGCGCGGCATTCGAAGGCCAGCCGGTTCTCGCCGCAGCCGCCGAAAGCGATGCCACAATGGTGGCTCCCCCGCCGGGACGCCCGTCCGAGACCGCAAAGTCCCGAGTTCCACAGGCCACACCATCGGGGGCGGCCAGCTTTGGGAACGCCACCGACCCCGGCAGCACGGCGAAGCGGCAGCAGGAAACGAAGGCACGGCCCCTGGTTCCACTACTGGCGGGCGTGTCGCTGGTGCTGCTGACGGGTGCGGGCGGTGCATGGTACTGGCTCGCCGGAACGGGAGGTGCCCCTGCCACCTCCGCTGGCAGTCCCCCCGCTCCCCCCGTCGCCTCCGCACCAGTGGTTGCAGGACCGATCGCCGCTGCTCCAGCCGTTGCGCCCCCGGCCGGCACGCCCCCAACCGGTACGCCCCCGGCCGGCACGCCCCCGGTCAGCGCGCCCCCGGTCAGCGCGCCCCCAGTGGCTGCCGCTCCGGTCGTCACGGCATCGCCCCCGCCACCCGCCGAGCGTCCGCCTGCGCCCGCCGCGCCGGCCCCCCTTCCTTCGGCCCCGATCGCCGCGCCCACTCCCGCGCCCACTCCCGCGCCCGTGGCGCCGCCGCCTGCCGCGCATGCCATGGTCACGCCCCGGCTGCCCTCGCGCGAGCAACTGCGCAACGCCGTCGCCGCCGCAACCGCGGCGGTGCCGTGCACGATGCTGAATGGCGACGTCTCCGAGGATGGCCGCGTGACGCTGGCGGGGCTGTCCGGCCGGACAGCCGAGGCCGCGCTGCGGCGTATCGTGGGGGCGGCGGCAGAGAAGGCGCCGTTGGCGTGGAATGTCGCCGCCTTCGACGGGCCGTTCTGCCAGGCGATCGACGTACTGCGCCCGGTGGCACAGCGCTTCGGCAGCCAGGACCGCGGCATGCAGCTCGGCCTGAGAACAGGCCCGTTCAAGCTGCACGAGAACGACAACCTAGTGCCACGCCTGTCGATGCCCACGTTCGCCGGCTACGCCCAGGTCACCTTCCTCGCCGGCGACGGCAGCCTCCTGCACCTTTACCCCAGCAATGAAGCGCGCCAGCTGGACATCACCACGCCTGATGGACGCACGCAGAACCTGAAGGTCGAGGCGATGGATTTCCGTCAGTTTCCGGCCAACGCCACGGTATCGCTGGGCGACCCGGCGACATGCCAGTGCGGCCCCGGACAGGTGGGATGGCAGGTCGCCCCCCCCTACGGCGTGGACATGATGCTGGTGACGGTCTCCTCAAGCCCGCTCTTCGCGCAGAAGCGCCCGATCGACGATACCGCCGAAGCTTATCTGCGCGATCTCAAGCTGGCCCTGGACGAGGCAATACGCCGCGGAGTGCGGGTTGCCGGACATGCCGTGCTGGTCGAAACCGGCGCCCGCTGACCGACTATCGCCCGGGTGCGCCAACACCACCAGGAGCAGCACGCACCACCAGCAGGGCGGCACTGCGCAGCCACCCCGTCGGCATGCCGCTCAGGAAGGCGTCCTGCCAGATGTGCAGCGTCTCGGACGCAACACCGAGGGCCGCCGCGTTGAACATTCGCGGGTCGGGGGTGTGCACAAGATAAGCCTGCATCTCGTTGATCATCAGGTCTTCGGCCGCGGAATTGTAGCCCTGACTGGCGAGGTACTTGCGAAAGGCCGCCCGCGCGGCGTCGTCCAGCCCCGTCTCCCAGAACCGGCGCGCATAGGCGGTGTAGCGCGGGTTGCTGAAATACTCGGCGTGGGCCAACTCATGACGCAGGATGGTGGCCCGCAGCGCATCATCGATCAGCGGCGACGAACCCGCCCGCGGCACTGAAATCAGGGAGCCCATCGAATCCGGCGCGAGCAGCCCCTCCTGCGTCAGCAGGGCCCGGAGCCACTCCTCCTCGGGCCGCAGGCGAACCTGGTCGCGATCCGCCAGGGCGAAGAAACGCGCCAGATCGGCGGCGGCGTAGTCGTGGCCGTAGTAATAGGTGCCCATCGTGTCGCCCGCCGCAGCGATGGCGGCATCGAGTTCGGCGTCGGACGCCACCCGGTTGCGCGGCATCCCGGCCTTCTCAACCAATGCCGCGACACGGTTCAGCGTCAGCCCCTGGTCGAGCAGGGTGGGGAAATCCAGCACCAGGATCCGCTGGTTCGGCCCAAAGCGGAACGCCGTCCGCGCTTCCGCCTTGTGGGACAGAATCTCCGCCTCCCCGGCGACACGCACGGCGATAACCGGCGCCGCACCCGGCACCGCGGTGCCTTCGGCGCGGGGCGGCGGCATCAGGCCCGCCTCCTCCGCCGGCTCGTGCATCGCGAACCAGCCGGCCACACCCACGGCCATCACCACGAACAGCGCAATCAGACGGATCATGGGCGGCATGCCGCCGCCGGCCGGGAACAACGCACGATCCCTAGGGCGCCCATAGCTGGGCTTGCGCGTCACCTTCACGGTGACGTCATCATCGGGCGGGCGAGGCTCACGACTCATGGTCGGACGGTACCACCTGCCGGATGCGCGACGGTAGAATTACCCGTCAGGCGCCGATATTGATCACCTGAACGCGGCGGTTGCGCGGCTCCGGCGTCTGATCCGGCGTCTGGACCTTCAGCGCGTCCTGCCCGCGGCCTACCGCTTCCAGGCGCGCGGCGGCGACACCGAACCTGCTCTGCAGGTAGCTGGCGACACTGGCCGCGCGCTGCTGGGAGAGCGACAGGTTCAGGCTGCGCGAGCCGGTGGTGTCGGTGTGCCCCTCGATGCGGAAGCGATAGCCGGCCAGCACGTCGCTGTTGAGCGCCCGGCCCAGCTCGTCCAGGGTGCGCATCGCCTCGACGGTGAGATCGGCCGCGCCCAGGCGGAACTGCACGATCAGGTCGATCGAGGGTGTCGCCTGCACGGCGGCCTGTGGGGCCGGCTGCACCGGCGCCGGGCTGGCGGGCGGGGCCTGCGGCACCGGAACAAACGCGGCCGCGGGGGTGACCGGTGCCGGCACGGGGATGGCAACGGGGGCGAGGATGGCAGCGGGGGCGGTGGTGGCAGCGGGCGCAGCCGGGCGAATGCCGCGCGTGCCGCCCTGCAGCGGGCCGGTCGGGCGCAAGGCACGGATGATCTGGTCGGCCGAAGGGCTGTTCTGGGCCAGCACCGTCGGCGTGCCCAGCACCAGGGCCGGAAGCAGCATTGCCGAAGCCATAAACAGGGTGCGCATGGATTCTGAAACCTCCCGGACTGATCCTATCCCATACCACACGGTGGTCTGCGATGACAGCACCGGGGTGCCGGTCATCGCCCCTCCTCCCGCACCTTGGGTTCTCGTTGGCTCCATGGCGCCGGGGCCTCGCTTCACCGTGGCCCATCAAACAGTCGAAGCCGGTGGCGCGGTGAACCGTCAGCCCGCGGCGCTGTCCGAGCCAAGGTGGAACAGGCAGTCGCCGCGCATCGTCCGGCCCGGCACACGCTTGCACAGCACGAAGCCGTCGCGGGCGAAGTGGAATTCAACGGAAGGCGCCCATGGCGTCTCGGGGAAGTGGATGCGCCCTGCGATCTGGCCCTTCCGCACGTCCTCGCCCAGTTCCACCACCGGCTCGAACACGCCGTTCTCGGGCGCGTAGGTGAAGTAATCCGGCCCGCCTACCTCCAGCACCCGTGTCGCCTCGCCGGCCAGGCGCATGGCCTCCGGCAGAATGCCGGCATGCACCAGCACGTTGCGCAGCCCCCGCTCGACGATGCGCAGCGCCGCCGGCGTCACCGCTCCCGCTCCGCCCAGTTCGGTGCCGAGCGACAGCCTTCCCGCCCGCTCGGCGCCACCCATCAGGGTGCTGTCGGTCCCGGTGCCGTTGCCGCCGCCCGACATATAGGCGAGAGGCGCGCCGAACGCCTCAAGCAGGGCCAGGTGCTGCGCGTGGCGGCCGGGGTCGGCGCTGCGCTTGATCAGCGGGCATGGCACGTACATCAGCGACGATCCGCCGGAATGCAGGTCACAGACAACGTCGGACATCGGGATCAGCACGTGCTCGATGAAGAAGGCGATCTGCTGCGTCACCGTGCCGTCCGGCGTGCCAGGAAACATCCGGTTGAGGTTGCCCTCGTCGATCGGCGAGGTGCGCCGCCCAGCCATGCCCGCGGGGAAATTGGCCATGGGCAGGATGATCACCCGGCCCTTGATCTGCGCCGGCTCCAGCGACTTGGCCAGGTTGCACAGCGCCACCTGGCCCTCGTACTCGTCGCCGTGGTTGCCCGAAACGAACAGCGCGGTCGGGCCATCGCCGTTCTTGAGCACCACAACCGGGATAGGGATGAAGCCGTACGCCGAGCCGTGCACGGAATGGAACAGCCGGATGAACCCGTTCTGCCGGCCCTCGACGTTGAAATCGACCTCGGGGATCAGGCGCGAACGGGCGGCGTCGGACATGCTTCCTATCCCTTGGTCATCAGGTGGCAGGCGACTTCATGGCCCTCGCCCGTGTTCAGCAATGGCGGGGCCTGCGCGCTGCAGATCGGCATCACGTACGGGCAGCGCGTATGGAAGCGGCAACCACTGGGCGGGTTGAGCGCCGAGGGAATGTCGCCGGAAATGCGCTCCCGACGCCCCCGGCCTCGCTCGCGAGGCTTCAGTACCGGCACCGCGCCGATCAGCGCCTGGGTATAGGGGTGCTGCGGGTTGGCGTAGATCGTACGCTTGTCCGCAACCTCCACCACCTTGCCAAGATACATCACCGCCACGCGGTCGGAAATGTGCTTCACCACGCTCAGGTCATGGGCGATGAACAGGTAGGTCAGGCCCAGCTCCTTCTGCAGGTCCTGCAGCAGATTCACGATCTGCGCCTGCACCGACACGTCGAGCGCCGAGACCGGCTCGTCGCACACCACGAAGCGCGGCCGCAGTACCAAGGCCCGTGCGATACCGACGCGCTGGCGCTGGCCACCGGAGAACTCGTGCGGGAAACGGTCGCGCGCGCGCGCCGGCAGGCCCACGAGCTTGAGCATCTCGTCCACCTTGCGCCGGCTTTCCGCATCCGGCTTGGCACCATGGATCAGCAGCGGCTCCATGATGATGTCTTCCACCATCATGCGCGGGTTGAGCGCCCCGTACGGGTCCTGGAAGACGATCTGCATCGCCTTGCGGTGGGTGCGCATTTCGCGCGTGCTCAAGCCGGTGATCTCGGTTCCGTCGAAGCGGATGGTGCCGCCGGTCGGCTCGATCAGGCGGATCAGCAGGCGGCCCAGCGTGGACTTGCCGCAGCCAGACTCGCCCACCAGCCCCAGCGTCTCGCCCGCCGCGATGGACAGCGACACGCCATCCACCGCGCGCAACGGCGTGGTGACGCGGCGCAGCATCCCGCCCGAGCGTACCGGGAAGTGCTTCGACAGCCCGTCGATCTCGATCAGGTTGCTCATGCCGAGGTCACCGGCGCGGCTGCCAGTTCGTCAGCCCGGATGCAGGCGTCGAAATGCCCGGCATCACTCTCCACCAGCGGCGGAATGGCGGCGCGGCAGGCCTCGATGCGATGCCGGCAGCGCGGCGCGAACCGGCAGCCGGCCGGGCGCCGCGCGGGCTCCGGCAGCGAGCCGGGGATGGCCACCAGGCGCGACTGGTCCTGCTCCAGCGTCGGCACGCAGGACAGCAGGCCACGCGTGTAGGGATGGCGCGGCACCTCGAACAGTTCGGCAACCGGCGCCTGCTCCACGATCCGCCCGGCATACATTACCAGCACCCGGTCGGCGGTCTCGGCGATGACGCCCATGTTGTGGGTAATCACGATGATCGCCATGCCCAGGTCGTCGCGCAGGTCCATCAGCAGGTCGAGCACCTGGGCCTGGATGGTCACGTCCAGCGCCGTTGTCGGCTCGTCGGCGATCAGCAGCTTCGGGTTGCAGGCGAGCGCCATGGCGATCATCACGCGCTGGCGCTGGCCGCCGGAAAGCTGGTGCGGGTAGTCGTCCATGCGCCGCGCAGCCGACGGAATGCCCACCTTGTCCAGCATCGAAATCGCCCGCGACTGCTGCTCACTGGTGCTGAGCCGCTCATGCGCGCGCAGCGTCTCGCGCATCTGCTCGCCGATGGTGAACACCGGGTTGAGCGAGGTCATCGGCTCCTGGAACACCATCGAAATGCCGGAGCCGCGGATACGCTCCATCTGCGGCTCGGATTTCGTGGTCAGTTCCTCGCCGGCGAAGCGGATCGAGCCGCCAGCGATGCGCGCCGGTGGCTGCGGCAGCAAGCCCATGATGGTAAGCGCGGTGACGCTCTTGCCGCTGCCGGACTCGCCGACAATGCCGAGGATCTCGCCCTCGTTCAGGTCGAAGCTGATGTCTTCGACGGCGGTCACCTCGCCGCTCTCCGTGCGGAACGCGGTGGTGAGATTGCGAACTTCAAGCAGGCTCATTGTTGTATCCGCAACCTCGGGTCGAGCACGTCGCGCAAGCCGTCGCCGAGCAGGTTGAGGCCCATGACGGTGATCATCAGCGCGATGCCGGGAATGGTGATGATCCAGGGAGCTTCCACCAGATACTGCCGGCCTTCGGCCATGATATTGCCCCAGGTCGGCGTCGGCGGCACCGCGCCCAGGCCGAGGAAGGAGAGGGTCGCTTCGGACAGCACGGCATAGGCGAACAGAAAGGAAAGCTGCACGATCAGCGGCGCCATCGCGTTCGGCAGGATATGCCGCCGCAGGATGCGCCAGTGCCCCGCCCCGGCCGCCACCGCGGCCTGCACATATTCCATCTCGCGCAGCACGATCACGCTGGCCCGCACGATGCGCGCGGTGCGCGGGATGTACACGATGGACAGCGCGAGGATGGCGTTGAGGGTCGACGGTCCGAGCACCGCCGTGATCGCGATGGCCAGCAGAATCGCCGGGAAGGCCATCATCGCGTCGTTCACGCGCATCAACATGTTGTCGACGCGGCGGAAATACCCGGCAACGGCACCGATCAGCGTACCGAAAATGGCGTTCAGCGCCACCACGGAGAAGCCGATATACAGCGACAGCTGCGCGCCCCAGATGACGCGCGACCACAACGAGCGGCCGAAATTGTCGGTGCCGAAGATGAAGCCGTCGGCACCCGGTTCGCGGAACCTGAAGCGCATCGCCAGCTTCGCGGGATCAAGCGGCGCGATCACCTGTGCCAGGATGCCCGCCAGGAAAATGATGCCGCACAGCACCAGGCCGGTGACGAAAAGCTGATGGCGCAGCAGCCGCCGCATCGTCATCCGCCAGGGCGACTGGCGGCGCGGCGCGATCTCCAGGTCCTCCTCGAGGGCCGCGTCGTCATGCAGCAGGGCGCTTCGTTCAGGACTGTTCATAACGCACCCGCGGATCGAGCAGCGCATAGGCGATGTCGACCAGAATGTTCACCAGCACCAGGAAGGTGGTGGTCAGCAGCAGCCCGCCCTGCACCATCGGATAGTCGCGGTTCAGCACCGCCTGTGTCAGCAGTTGGCCCATGCCGGGAATGGAAAACAGGCTCTCGGTCACCACCGCGCCGGAGATCGACAGGCTGATGATGATGCCGATCACCGTGGTGATGGGGATCAGCGCGTTGGTCAACGCATGCTTCACCACCACCAGCCGCCCCGGCAGCCCCTTGGCGCGCGCGGTGCGGATGTAGTCCTGGCGCAACACCTCCAGCATGGTGGAGCGGGTGATGCGCGCCAGCAACCCCATCTGCAGCAGCGCCAGCGACAGCGCCGGCATGGTCGAGGTGCGCAGCCAGCCAACCGGATCTTCGCTGAACGGAATATAGCCGCCGGTCGGCAGCCAGCCGAGATGCACCGCGAACAGGATGATCATCAGCAGGCCCAGGAAGAAATTCGGCACCGAGATGCCCAGCATGGCCACCATCATCGCGATCTGGTCGATCAAGGTGTTCTGCCGCAGCGCCGCGATGATGCCGCTGGTCATGCCCAAAATGATCGTGATGACCAACGCATACAGCGACAGGGCAATGGTGACAGGCAACCGAACGAAGGTTGCCTCCACCACGTCCTGCCCCAGCAGGATCGACTTGCCGAGGTTGCCCTGAAGCAGCCCACCATACCATTTGAACAGCTGCACCAGGAACGGTTCGTCGAGCCCTAGTTCGGAGCGGATCTGGGCGAGCTGTTCAGCCGTAGCCGACAGCCCGCCGATCACCGCCGAGGGGTCGCCCGGGATCAACCGCATCATCCCGAAGGTAATGAGGCTGACGATAAACAGCACCGGGATGGCCCCGAGGATGCTGCGCAGGGCGACGCCCCACATGCGATGCTAGCTTTCGCTCAGTCTATCCACATGTCCCCCTATTCGAACCACACGTTCGAGAAGCGGGGAATGCGGAATGGCTTGTAGCCCTTCACGGTGGAGCGCACGCCCTGCACCTTGGTCAGTGCGCCGAAGGGCAGAACGAACGCCTGGTCCATGATGCGTGCCTGCATGCGCACGAACGCCGCCTGCCGCTCCTTGGGGTCGACCTTCTGGTTCATGTCTTCCCACGCCGCCGCCAGCACCGGGTCGGCACCTCCCTCCTTCGGCTTGTAGTTCGGGTTGGAGCCCATGAAGAAGTTCATCGTGGCCAGTGCGCCCAGCGCCGGCTGGGTGCCGTAGCCGGTGAAGAAGTAGTTCCAGCCCGGAGACGGCGTCGCCTGAACCTGGATCTGCACCGAGGTCGGCCAGTCCACCACCTTCATTTCCGCCTTGATGCCGATCGCCTTCAACTGCTCGGACATCACCAGCGCGGCATTGTACATCGACGTATAGTCCTTGTTGGTCAACAGGACCACCGGCTCGCCCTTGTAGCCGGACTCCGCGAGCAGCTTCTTTGCCTTAGCGGCGTTCTTCTGGTTGTAGTGCTCCTTGCCGGCATCGGTGTAGGTCGGCTGATGCGGATACTGGAACCCGACATTCAGGCGATAGTTACCGTCGGTCGCCGCGTCCATGATCTCGTCCATGTCCAGCAGCGCCATCACCGCCTGTCGGAACTTCACGTTGTCCGTCGGCGGCTGCGAGGTGTTGGCCGAGGCGACCTGGACCCACCAGTTCTCCAACGGAACGATGGTGATGGCGGAGTCCTTCTTCAGCTCCGGCAGCGACAGGGCCGGCAGATCCTCCACTCCGTGCAGCTCGCCGGTCTTGAGGCCGGCCACGCGGGCGCCGGGCTCGGTGACGATACGGAAAGTCACCGTGTCGAAGCACGCCTGCTTGTAGCCACCGAAGCCGGTGCGCTCCTCATACTTCGTGTTCGCGACATAGTCGTCGTAGCGCTTCAACCTCACATGGCTGCCCGGCAGGAACTCGACGAGCTGCCACGGGCCGGTGCCGACGGTGCGCAGCTGCTGGGACGGATCATCCTTGAACTCCGCCGGGAAGATCACGATCGGCTGGGAAAACGAGCTGATGAACTCGATGAAGGTGGGCTGCCGCTTGGTCATGCGCACCACGAACGTCATCGCGTCGGGCGTGTCCCAACCGGCGACATTGTTCAGGATGTTGCGCTCGTTGGCCACCCGCTTGTAGCGGTCCCAGGAAGCCGCAACGTCGGCCGACGTCATCGGCTTGCCGTTGTGGAACTTGATACCCTGGCGTAACTTGAAGGTGTAGGTGAGCCCGTCGGCCGACTCGGTCATGGTCTCGGCCAGGTCGGTGATCGGGTTGTTGCTCTCGTCACGCGACATCAGCGCTTCGAAGATGTTCATCGCCACATTGCGCGTGGAGATCGTGCTCGACGTCATCTGGTCCAGGCTGTTGACGTTCGCCTCCTGACCAAAGACGAAGTCGCCGCCAACCTTGGGGCACTTGAACGGCGCCGCCAGCGAAGAGGTGCTCGCCAACGCGCCGACAAACGTCATCGCAGCCGCGAGGCCGAACGGTATTAATATCGACCGAGCCATCGGTTCAGACTCCCTGATGTTGCGGCGCAGCAGGCGCCGATCGCAAATCTTCGTGGACGATCGCCCTTCCCGTCAAGATAATCCCCTGATAAAAATCCTTTTGTACACAGGATCGAAATGAAATACGACGCACTGCCGATCACCGGCTATCTAGACTGTTTCTCGCACCGGCCAGGCGAGGAATTCACCGCCTTCGTGAGCGTGGCCGGCGGCGGGCCGTTCCAGGCACGGCTGGTGAAGGTGCTGGGCGGCGACCCTAACCCGGCCGGCCCGGGGCTGACATTCGAGGACCATTCGGCTGTGTTCGCAGGCACTTTCAATGCGCTGGAGCAGCCGATCGCCCTCGGCTCCCACGGCTGCGTCGAGCCGGCGCCGCAACGCGATGCGAAGGGCGCCTGCACCTGGACAGCGGTGGTCCAGTGCGGCCTGCCCGGGGAGGTCCGCACCGTGCTGGCCGAAACCGGCGATGGCGCCACGGTTGCCATTCGCGCCGGTTCGGTCGGTGTGCAGGCGACGCTGGAATGGCCCGGCGGCGCCCTGGCCCTGCAGACCGACTCGGCGCTGCGGCCACGGCGCTGGTACCGGCTGTGGCTGTCCGTCGACCCCGCCAGCGGCCAGATCGTGCTCGGCCAGACCGACGCCGCCAGCGGCGCCAGCCAGGTTGCCACGGCCCACGCACCCGGCGTCGCCCTGCCGTCCGGCGGCACCCTGCTGCTGGCCGCCGAGAACCCGGCGGCACCGACCTGCCATTTCACCGGCAAGATCGAGGAGCCGGCGCTGCTGTCCGGCACCGTCACGGCATGGCCGTCCGCACTGACCCGCCCGCACCTGCCGGTCGTGGCCCTGTGGGATTTCGGCCTGGCCATCGACAGCCAGACCATCGTGGACACCGGCCGGCAGAACTGCCATGGCCATCTCGTCAACGCCCCCACCCGCGGCGTGGTCGGCGCGCGCTGGCAGGGCACCGAGCATTGCTGGCGGCACGCGCCGGGCGACTATGCCGCCATCCACTTCCACGACGGCGATCTCGACGACTGCAACTGGCAGCCCAGCTTCACCTGGACCGTGCCCGACGGCCTGCACAGCGGCGCCTATGCCCTGCACATAAGCTGCGCGGCGGGCCAGAGCTGCGCAGCGGGCCAGGACTGGCTGCCGCTCTACGTGCTGCCCAACCGCCGCGGCCCGCATGCCCCGATCGCCTTCCTCGCCTCGACCTTCACCTACCAGGCCTACGCCAACCACGCCCGCGGCAACGCCGATGCCGACTACATGGCCCGCGTGGACGAATGGGGCGCCTATCCCAACAACGCCGACCACTGGCCGCTCTACGGCCGCTCCACCTACAACAAGCACGCCGACGGCAGCGGCATTGCCTTCTCCTCGCGCCGTCGCCCGATCCTGACCATGCGCCCGGGTTACCTCACCTTCAACGACCCGCTGGGCTCCGGCCTGCGCCACTACCCCGCCGACACCCACCTGCTCGGCTGGCTCACCGCCAAGGGGCTGGACTTCGACGTCGTCACCGACGAGGACCTGGACGACGAGGGGCTGGAGCTCATCAAGCCCTACAAGACGGTGCTGACCGGAACGCATCCTGAATACCATACCCCCGGCACGCTCGACGCGCTGGCCGCCTACACCGCCAGCGGCGGCAAGCTCGCCTATCTCGGCGGCAACGGCTTCTACTGGCGCATCGCTCGCGACAAGGCACGCCCGCACATGATCGAGGTGCGCCGCGCCGAGGGCGGCATCCGCGCCTGGGCGGCCGAGCCGGGCGAATACTACCACGCCATCGACGGCCAGATGGGTGGGCTGTGGCGCCGCAACCGCCGCCCGCCCCAGCAGCTGGCCGGCGTCGGCTTCTCCGGCCAGGGCAAGTTCGAGGGCACCCACTACCGCCGCCTGCCCGCCTCCTACGAGGGCGAGCTCGCCTGGGTCTTTGCCGGCATCAACGAGGAGATCGTCGGCGATTACGGCCTGTCCGGCGGCGGTGCCGCGGGCTTCGAGCTTGACCGCGCCGACCCGATGCTCGGCACCCCGGAGAATGCGGTGATCCTGGCCCGCTCCGAAGACCCGCCCAAGTCGTTCGTCACCGTGCACGAGGAGTTGCTCGGCGGCTCGACCACCATCAGCGGCGAGGATTCCGACGAACTGATGCGCGGCGAGATCGTCTATTTCGACACACCGTCCGGCGGCGCGGTGTTCTCCGTTGGGTCCATCACCTTCTGCGGCAGCCTCTGGCGCGACGGCCGCTTTGATGGTCCAGTGTCGCGCCTGCTGGAGAACGTGGTCCGCCGCTTCGCCGGCAGCTGAGCGAAGGGACGTTCGATGATCATCCAGCACACGACACTGCACGAGATCGCCCTGCGCCTGCTGCGCGCCGGCGGCAGCGACGAGGCCGAGGCCGCAACGGTTGCCGACCATCTGGTGGGCGCCAACCTCTCGGGCCACGACAGCCACGGCGTGGTCATGCTCTCGCCCTACGTGAAGTCGCTGAAAAACGGCAACCTCAAGCCCAACCACCGCCATACGGTGGTCAGCGAGAGCGGCAGCTTCGCGGTGTGGGACGCGAACGGCTGCTACGGCCAGGTCGTCGCGCGCAACGCCATGCAGTGGGCGATCGACACCGCACGGACCCACGGCGTGGCCATCCACGGGCTGCGCAACGTGCACCATATCGGCCGCGTCGGCACCTATGGCGAAATGGCCGCCGCCGCCGGCCTGGTGTCGCTCTCCTTCGTCAACGGCTACAGCGGCAAGCCGCGCGTGGCGCCGTTCCGCGGCAAGCAGGGCCGTTTCACCACCAACCCGATTTGCATCGCCGTGCCCGGCACCGCCACCACGCCGCCGACCATCCTCGACTTCGCCACCAGCGTCATCGCACTGGGCAAGGTGCGCGTGGCCTACAACGACAAGCGCCAGGTGATCCCCGGCGCGCTGATCGACCACGAGGGCCGGCCCACCACCAACCCGGGCGTGATGTACGAGGAGCCGATCGGCGCCGCCCTGGCGTTCGGCGAGCACAAGGGCTCGGGCCTGGCGCTGATCTGCGACCTACTGGCCGGCGCGGTGGCCGGCGCCGGGGTGATGCCCGGCGAGAACCCACCCGACCATGGCATCGTCAACGGCTGGCTGACCTTCGTGCTCGATCCCGCCCGCCTGGCCGCCGGGCCGTTCATCGAGAGCGAGATCGACAAGATGATCGCCTTCGTGAAGTCGTCGCCGCCGATCGACCCGGCCGCCCCCGTGCTGGTGGCCGGCGAGCCGGAGCGCATCGCCCGCGAGAAGCGCCGCCGCGAGGGCGTGTATGTCGACGACCAAACCTGGGCGCAGCTTGTCGAGGCCGGGCAGAGCTTGGGCGTCAACATCGATCTTGCGGCTTGAACGGGCGGCCTGGCATGTACGACCCCACCGCCCGCCGCCGCCTTGGCCGCACCGCGCTGCACGTCACCCAGTTCGGCTTCGGCACCGCCCCCCTGGCCGGCTTCCGCACCACGATCCCCGAGGCGGACGCCGTCGCCACGGTGGATGCCGCCTATGCCGCCGGGGTGCGGCTGTTCGACAGCTCCCCCTACTACGGCTACGGCCGCGCCGAACTGCGCATGGGGGCCGCACTGCGCGACCGGCCGCGCGACGACATGGTGGTGTCCACCAAGATCGGCCGCTGGATGACCCCGGTGCCACGTGGCGCGAAAGTCGAGGGGATGCGCCAGGGCGGGCTGAACTTCCACCCCACCTTCGACTACAGCTACGACGGCGTGCGCCGCTCGCTCGACCAGTCGCTGCTGCGCCTCGGCATGGACCGGGTGGACATCGTGCTGGTCCACGACGTGGATTTCTGGACCACCGGCGACCGTGGGGTGCTGGAGGCCCGGTTCAGCGAAGCCATGAACGGCGCCTACCGGGCCCTGGCCGACCTGCGCGAGCAGGGCGTGATCGGCGCCATCGGCGTGGGGCTGAACGAGGCCGACATGTCCGCCCGCTTCGTGCGCGCCGGCGATTTCGACTGCGTGCTGCTGGCCGGGCGCTACACCCTGCTGGAACAACGCGCACTCGACGATTTCCTGCCGCTGTGCGAGCAGCGCGGCGTGGGCGTGATCATCGGCGGGCCGCTCAATTCCGGCATCCTGGCCACCGGCGCGCGGCAGGGCGCGAAATACGACTACATGGATGCGCCCAAGGGAGTGATGAACCGCGTAGCCCGCATCGAGGCGGTATGCGCCCGCCACGACGTGCCGCTGGCCGCCGCCGCGCTGCAATTCCCGCTGGCCCACCCCGCCATCGCCGCCATCATTCCCGGCGCCGTCTCCCGCGACGAGATGACCGGCAACTTTGCGCTGATGCGCCGCCCCATCCCGGCCGCGCTGTGGGACGAGTTGCGCGTACTCGGGCTGCTCGACCCACGGGCGCCGGTGCCGGCATGACACGGCCAAGGGGCTAACCATGGACATCGCATTCCTGCTGGGCGATTTGCGCCGCGCACTGGCCGCCGGCGACATCTCCCCGGCCACCGAGGCGCATATCCGCAACGAGTTCCGCGCCGCGCGGGTGCGTTTCGCAGCCGACGAAGCCGCCGCCGTGTTCGACCGCGAAGCCACCCAGCTGGAACGCGAGGCCGCGGCGCTGCGCGAACTACGGACGAAGCATTTCGGCTGAACGCGGCGCGCGCCCGTCGCCGATATCCCACCACAACCCCGCCATCAGCCCGAGCCCTTCGCGCAGCAGCGACCCGAGGCCGTGCTCGTCCGGCCCGTGCTGGTGGCAGCCGGCATAGGAGTTCGGGATCCAGATCACCGGCGTGCCCAACTCCTCCTTGAATATCTGCGACGGGTTGGAACCGGAGGAGTTCGGAATCACGTTCGGCGCCCGGCCCGCGGTCTCGGCCAGCGAGGCCACCACGCACTTCACCCATGGCTCGTCCGGGTCGGTGCGCGAGGCCGGAAAGGCGTCGCGCTCCATCACCGGCACCACCTGCACGTCTGCAAAACCCTGGGCGCCGAGATGGGCGCGCAGCGCCGGCACGATCGTCTCGGCTGGAACGTCCACGGTGTGGCGAACCTGCAGCCGCGCCCTCGCCGTGCCGGCCACCGCGTTCACCGGCGCGTCCGGCGAGCCGGTGATGCTCGCCAGCACGATGACGCTGGTCCAGGCGAAGATGCGTTCGGCCTTGCTCAGCCCCGGCTCGCCCCAGTTCGGGTCGGCCTCCGGCAGGCCCGGCATATCCTCGAACACGATGTCCGCGCAGGCCTGGCGCACCGAGTTCGGCACATGCGCCGGCACCCAGCCCGGCACCAGGATGCGCCCGCGCGGGTTCACGATCGTGGCCATCGCATGGGCCAGGATGAAGCCGGGATCGGCCAGCACGCCGCCCCAATGGCCGGAATGGTGGCTGCCCTCGCGCAGGTCGCACACCAGGTCGAAGGCCACCCCGCCGCGCGCGCCCAGCTTCACCTCCGGCATGAAGGTGGTCTGGCGCGGGCCGTCCAGCCCGATGAACACATCGGCCGCGCACAACTCGCGATGGGCGACGAGGAACTCCCGGATGCCGGGCGAACCCACCTCCTCGCCGGTCTCCACCAGCACCTTCGCGTTGAACCCCAGCCGGCCCCGCGTCGCGATCACCGCGCGCAGCGCCTCGATGGCAATCAGGTGCTGGCCCTTGTTGTCCACCACACCGCGGCCATACATCTTGTCGCCCTCGACAGTGACCGCCCACGGGTCGAGCCCAGCCCGCCACCGCTTCGGCTCGCCGCGCACCACGTCACCATGGCCATAGACCAGCACGGTCGGCAGTGCCGCGTCCTCGATGCGGCTGGCCACCAGCACCGGGCCGCGCCCCGCGCGCGAGTTGTCGAGCACCACCGTCTCGAAACCGATGTCGCGCACCATGGGGCCGAGCACATCGCTGCAATAACGATGCAGGTCGGCCTCCCGCTCCGGCATCTGGCTCTCGGTCGGCACCGCCACCAGGTCGCGCAGCCGGGCGAGGTAGTCGCCGCCATCCCAGATCGCGTGCGCGGCGGCGATGGCCCCCGCGCGGTCCGTGGCGCCGCTCACGACAGTTCCTCGAACAGCCCGAGCATCAGCCGCGCGCGCGGCACCAGCGAGGAGACGTAGAGTTGCTCGTAGTCAGTGTGCCCGCCCTTGCCGTCCACCCCCAGCCCGTCGAGCGTCGGCGCGATGCCGGCGGTGAAGTTGCCGTCGCTGCCGCCGCCGGTCTTGAGGTCCTGCAGGTCGAAGCCGATGCCGGCGGCAATGCCCCGCGCCTGCTGGAACAACGCCTCGATCACCGCGCCCTTCTCGTAGCCCGGCCGGTTGAGCCCACCGGTGACGGTAAGGGTCACGTCGGGATCGTACGCCTTCAGCGCCAGCACCCGCGCCACCGCGGCGTCGCCGACCGCCGGGTTGGGCACCCGCATGTCGATCTCGGCGCGTGCCTCCTCGGCCACCACGTTGGCGCGCGTGCCGCCGGCCACCACGCCGACATTCACCGTAACGCCGGTGGAATAGTCGGTCATCGCCTCCAGGTCGAGGATCTGCCGCGCCAGTTCCTTGATGGCGCTGCGCCCGTCCTCGTGCCGCGCGCCGGAATGGGCAGGGCGGCCCTTGATATGCAGGTCGAACCGCGCCGTGCCCTTGCGCGCCGTCACGATCTTGCCGCCCTCGCGCGCCGGCTCCGTCACCAGCACGTATTTCGCCCGCCGCGCCTCGCGCTCGATAATCTCGCGCGAAGTGGGGCTGCCCACCTCCTCCTCCGATACGCACAGATGGCGGATCGGCAGCTTCGTCTCCCGCCCCAGACGGGCCAGGTGGCGCATCGCCGCGAAGGCCAGGTGCGCGCCGCCCTTCATGTCGTAGATGCCAGGCCCATAGGCCACGTCGCCCTCCACCCTGAACGGCAACCGTTTCGCCAACGTGCCCATGTCGTGCACCGTGTCGAGGTGGCTCAGCACCAGAATGCCCGGCTCGTCGCCGCCCCAGGGCGAGGTCACCAGCAGATGGTCGCCGAACCCGTCGCGGCCGGGAATGCGCTCCAGCCGCGCGCCAATGGCGGCATAGTCGGCCTGCACCTTGTCGGCCATGCGGTTGACCGCGGCGGCATCGGTGGTCGGGCTCTCGATCTCCACCCATTCGCGGATGCCGGCGAGGAGCTCCTCGGCATCGAGGACGGGCTGGTTGGAGACGGTTTCGGTCATCGGTGGCTCCGTGTTGGGTCGTGCCGCGAAACCCTAGGCCGGGCGGCGGGCGCCGGCCACCCCTGCCGTGCCACGCGCCCCCTATGCCCCGCACCGGCGGGCGGACTACGCTGGCGTGCCGCCTCCGAAGGATGCCCCAATGCTTCAGCCATGGCTCGACGATCTCTGCGCGGCCACCAACGGGGCGCTGCTGATGGACCACTGCCGAAACTTCGCCCGCTGGGTGAAGCTGTCCGGTACGCCCGGTGAAGCGGCGAGCCTGCGGCATGTGCAGGCACGACTGGACGAATACGGCTATCGCACCCGCCTGATTCTGCACGATGCGCTGATCAGCCTGCCCGGAGCGGCACGGGTGGAGGTGGATGGCCGCGTAGTGACCGCCATCACCCATTCCATGGCCCGGCCCTCGCCGCCCGGCGGGCTGTGCGCCGAACTCGTGTATGTCGGCGCCGGCATCGCGGCCGACTTCGCCGGCAAGGACGTGCGCGGCAAGATCGTTCTGGCCGAGGGCATCGCCACCCCCGCGGTCGCGGACCAGGCGCGGCGCGCCGGCGCCGCCGGGCAGCTACACATCAGCCCGCACCACCACCTGCACGAAATGTGTATCTCCCCGGTCTGGGGCAGCCCCGATGCGCAAACCGCCGGGCTGCGGCCGACCACCGTCGCCTGCACCATCGCGCACGCCGACGGCATGGCGCTGCGCGATCATCTGGCTGCCGGCGGGCAGCCGCGCGTGGTGCTGCATGCCGCGGTCGATACCGGCTGGCGCCAGACGCCGATCCTGGAGGCCACGCTCGACGCCCCCGGGGCCGCGCCGGACGCGCCGTTCATCCTGCTCAGCGGCCACCACGACACCTGGCACTACGGCGTGATGGACAACGGCAGCGCCAACGCCACCATGCTGGAAGTCGCCCGCCTCGCCGCAACCTGCCGCGCCGACTGGCGCCGCGGCCTGCGCCTGTGCTTCTGGTCAGGCCACAGCCACGGCCGCTATTCAGGATCGGCCTGGTACGTGGACAACCACTGGGACGAGCTGGACCGGCGTTGCGCGGCCCATGTGAACGTCGATTCCACCGGCGGCGTCGGCGCCAACGAACTGCGCTACAGCGTGTGCATGTCGCCGCTGCGCGCACTCGCCGCCGAGGCGGTGGCCGCGCGGGGCGGACAGGACTTCGTGGGCACCCGCAAGCACCGCTCGGGCGATTGCTCGCTGCCTGGCCTCGGCGTCCCCTCGATGTTCGCCGGCCTGTCCGAACAGCCGCTCGACGGGCCGCGCCCGCGCACCGCCCTCGGTTGGTGGTGGCACACGCCGGAAGACCTGCTGGACAAGGTGGACGAGGCCAACCTCGTGCGCGACACGCGCGTCTATGTCCATGTGATCGCCCGCCTGCTCACCGCCGCCGTGCTGCCGCTCGACTTCGCCGCCCAGGCGAGCGGCCTGCTGGACGAACTCGCCGCCCTTGGCACCGGGCTTGCCGGCCGCCTCGACCTGTCTCCACTGGCCGCCGCCGCCGAGACGCTGCGCCGCAATGCCGACGCCCTGGCCGCCCGCACCGGCACGGCGGATGCCACGCGGGCCAATGCCGCGCTCATGGCCGTCGCCCGCGCGATGGTGCCGGTGGACTACGCGACCGGCGACCGCTTCCGCCACGACCCCGCCCTGACCTTGCCCGCCTGGTCCACGCTGCAACCCCTGCGCGACCTTGCCGCCAGCACCCCGGGCAGCGATGATGCCCATATGCATGCCGTCGGCGCACGCCGGGCGATGAACCGTGTCGGCCACGCCCTGCGCACGGCAAATGCGGCACTCGCCGCGGCGCTGGGCGAATAGCAGCCAGGGGGAACCGGCAGTGACCAGGACGGTGCTGATCACCGGCGCGCGCGGCAATCTCGGCGCCAAGCTGCGCGCCCATTTCACCGGCCTCGGCTGGACTGTGCGGCTGCTCGACCTGTCATCCAGCGGCGATCCCGCGATCGTGGAGACCGACCTCGCCACCTATGACGATGCCTGGGCCAAGCAGTTCGCCGGCGCGGACGCCGTGGTGCACCTGGCCGGCGACCCCAGCCCTTCCGCGTCCTGGGCCTCGGTGCAGCGGCTCAATATCGACCTCACTCAAAACATCTACGAGGCCGCCGCCCGCCACGGCGCCCGGCGGGTAATCTTCGCCAGTTCCAACTGGACCATGGCCGGCCACCGCTTCGCCGATTTCCCGCTCACCACCGACCGCGAACCGGCGCCGGTGAACCCCTATGGCGTTTCAAAGCTGATCGGCGAGCATATCGGCCGCGCCTTCGCCACCTATCGCGGCGTCTCCTCGATCAGCTTTCGCATCGGCTACTGCCAGACCGGCGACAACCTGCCCGGCCCGCACATGGGCTGGGGCCTCTGGGGCCAGCAGATGTGGCTGTCCAACCGCGACCTGTGCCAGGCGATGGAGCGCGCCGTGCTCGCCGAGGGCGTGGACTGCGCCGTGCTGAACCTGATGAGCGACAATCCCGGCATGCGCTGGGACATCGAGACGACCAAGCGCACCATCGGCTATGCGCCGCGGGATGCGCATGTGCCAGCGAGCGACGCGAACATCGCTGCCGCCGAGGCGGCCGCGCGTTCCACGCGCGACTTGGCAGATCGGCTCCACGCCATCGACCACGCCCGACGCTGGTAGGTCGCCCGGCCTACGCGTGGGCGCGGCCGATCTCGTCGTGGATTGCCGAGATCCGGTCCATCGCCTTGGACGACAGCGCCCCCTTTTCGACCGCCGCGATCGCCTCCTCCAGATGCGCCTCGCTGGAGAAGCCGACCAGCACCGTGCCCATGGTGTTGTTGGAAATGGTGAAGCGCAGCGCCGCCTCCACCAGGCTGCCGGCATGGCCCTCGTCCACCAGCGGCAGGAACCGCCGCGCATTGGCGAGGTCGGCCTCGTAGGTGGCCGATGAGCCGATCGGCGGCACCTGGGGCATGGCGATCGGGTGGCGCCCGGCATCGCCGCTCAACGCACCACCGGCCAGCGCACGAATGCCGATCACGCCCATGTTCGCCTGCTGGGCACGCAGCATGATCTGGCCGAAATCATGCGCCGGGAACCCATCCGGCAACAGCGCCATCGGGCTGGGGTTGAGCAGGTTCAGCGGTATCTGCGCCGAATCCAGCCGCTCGGACTCCACCACCTCGCGCAGCGCCGGGGTGTCGCCGATGCCGGTGATGCCGATGAAGCGGGTCTTGCCCTGGTCGCGCAACCGCTCCAGCGCCGGCACCACTTCCTCCAGCACCGTCGCCGGCGACAGCGTGTCCCCATCGCCCGCCGCCGTGATCGGGTTGTGCAACTGGTAGAGGTCCACGTGGTCGCGGCCGAGGCGCTTCAGGCTGGCCTCGATCCCTTCGGCCAGGGCGTCGGCGATGCGCCCGCGCGCCGGCTCCAGCAGGCGCAGCTTGGTGCCCACCACCACGTCCGGGTTGCCGAGGTTGCGCAGCACCCGGCCCAGGGTCTTCTCGGATTCACCGGTGCCGTAATCGGCCGCGGTGTCGAAGTAGTTGACCCCGGCGGCGATGGCGCGCGCCACCACCCGCTCCTGCTCGGCCGGCGTGCCGCGCACCATCAGCCCGCCGACAGCACCACAGCCGAAGCCCAGCACGCCGAGTTGCAGGCCGGTGCGCCCAAAGTTGCGCTTTTGCATGGCTTCGATCCTTTCGCCGCGTTCAGCGCTTGCCGGTCGGCAGGCGATTGAACGGGATTTCCTTGTCGACGCGGATGTCGCCGGGCAGGCCCAGCACCCGCTCGGCGATGATGTTGCGCAGGATCTCGTCGGTGCCGCCGGCGATGCGCGAGGCCGGCGCGCCGAGCAGCGCTTCCTGGAACATCGCATTCATCGGCGCCATCTCCTTGTCCATCACCACGCCCGCCGAACCCATCAGGTCGAGGCCGAACGAGGCGATCTCCTGCAGCTTGGCGGCGTTCACCAGCTTGCCGATCGACGATTCCGGTCCCGGCGTCTGGCCGCGCGACAGCGCCGTCATGGTGCGGAAGCGGGTGTATTTCATGCCCTGGCTACGCACATGCATGTCGGCGATCTTCTCGCGCACGGCAACGTTCTGGATTGCCGGCGCGCCGTCGAGGTCCAGCGTGCGGCACAGGTCGAGCAGGTCCTCCACGTCCGGGCGCGGCACGTCGCCGATGGCCAGGCGTTCGTTCATCAGCGTGGTCAGCGAGACGCGCCACCCCTGCCCCACCCCGCCCAGGCGCTGGCTGTCGGGGATCTTCACATCGGTGAAGAACACCTCGTTGAAGTGCGAGGCGCCGGAGGCCTGCTTGATCGGGCGTATCTCGATGCCCGGCGACTTCATGTCGAGGAAGAAGAACGTCAGTCCCATGTGCTTGGGCACCGTCGGGTCGCTGCGCGTGACCATGATGCCGAAATCGGAGAACTGCGCACCGGAGGTCCAGATCTTCTGGCCGTTGATCGTCCAGGTGTCGCCGTCGCGCTCGGCGCGCGTGCGCACCGCCGCCACGTCCGATCCGCCGGAAGGCTCGGAGAACAGCTGGCACCACACCTCCTCGCCGCGCAGCGCGGGGGCCACGTAGCGCTTGAGCTGGTCCTGGCTGGCATAGGCCATCATGGTGGGGATGCACATGCCCAGCCCGATCTCGAACACGCCGCGCGGGATGGCATAGGCTTCCTCTTCCTGGTTGTAGATCACCTGGAAGATCGGCGGCGCCTCGCGCCCGTCCCACTGCTTCGGCCAAGTGAGGCCCGCGAGGCCGGAAGCGGCCTTGGCGCCCTGGTAGGCCTTGGCGCGTGCCAGTTCCTCGGGCCCGACATTGCGCGAGCGCGAGGGCGGCGCGCCGCGCTTCTTCGGCTCGGCATTGGCGGCCAGGAAGGCCCGCACTTCGCCGCGGAACGCTGCCTCTTCGGCGGTGTCTTCGAAGTCCATGATGTTCTCCTCAGGCGGCGTTGCGGGTTTCGAGGGCAGCGACGACGCGGTCCTTCCACCAGGGGGCGGCCCCCAAGTTCAGGGCCAGCAGCTTGGCGCGGCGGTAGTAAAGGTGGCAGTCCATCTCCCAGGTGAAGCCGATGCCGCCATGCGTCTGGATATTCTCCTTGGCGGCCAGGAAGGCGGCCTCGGTGGCGCTCACCCGGGCCGAGGCGGCGGCGAGCGGCAGTTCCCCCGGCCCCGCCGTCAACGCCCATGCGCCGTAATAGGCATTGGAGCGCGCCAGTTCCGTCGCGACATAGACATCGGCCAGCTTGTGCTTGATCGCCTGGAACGAGCCGATCGGCCGCCCGAAGGCGTGGCGCTCCATGGCGAAGGCAACCGCCATGTCCAGGCACGCCTGGGCCAGGCCGACCTGCTCGAAGGCGGTGAGCACGGCGGCGCGGTCCAGTACCTGTTCCAGGGCGGGCCAGCCCTCGCCCGGCAGCACCTCGGCCGGCACGTTGTCGAAGGTCAGCTTTACCTGCTCGCGAGTGGGGTCAAGCGTAGTGAGGGTCTCGGGATGCACGCCGGCCGCCCCCAGGCGCACCAGGGCCAGCACTACCCGGTCGGCCTCGTCGCGCGCGCCGACGATGGCGATGTCGGCCACCCCGCCATCGGGCACCGGCCACTTGGTCCCGGTCAGGCGTCCGCCGCTGATGCGTGCCTTGATGCGCTGCGGGGCGGGGTTGCCGGAGCCCTCGGCCCAGGCCAGCGTACCGATCAGGTCGCCGGCCGCAAGCTTCGGAAGAAGCTCCTCCTTCTGCGCCTCGCTGCCAGCCAGCAGCAGCGCCTCGGTGGCGAGATAGACCGATGACGAGAACGGTACCGGTGCCAGGGACCGGCCCAGTTCCTCGGCCAGCACGCACAACCCGACATAGCCGAGCCCCGCGCCGCCGTACTCCTCCGGCACCGCCGCCCCCAGCCAGCCCATGGCGGCAATCTCCTGCCACATCGCCCGGTCGTAGGGGGCGATGCCGTCGAGCACCTGGCGGATGCGCTTGGATGTCGAATGCTCGGCCAGGAAGCGCCGCGCCTGGTCGCGCAGCTGGTGCTGCTCGTCTGAGAAGTCGAAATTCATGGCCGATCCACCCCTGGGTTCCCGCTGCGTGCCGGCAGGCTGGGCAAGCCTAGACTCAAGGCGGCACGGGGGGCAAACTGAGACTGCTATCGCTCCGGGATGCGCCCGGGTGCGCGTCCCTATGACGGTGAGGAAACGAACGAAATGGTATCATTCCTGGACGGTCGCGTGGCGATTGTGACCGGCGCCGGCCGCGGCATCGGCCGTGAGCATGCGATCATGCTGGCCAAGTACGGCGCCCGCGTGGTGGTCAACGACCTCGGCGGCAACACCGACGGCACCGGCAAGGACGAAACCCCCGCGCAGGAGGTTGTTCGCACCATCAAGGAGGCCGGCGGCGAGGCGGTGGTGAATATCGAAAACGTCGCCGACTTCCTGGGCGCCAAGCGCATGATCGACCAGGCGATCGACACCTGGGGCACGCTGGACATCCTGGTGAACAACGCCGGCATCCTGCGCGATCGCGTGCTGGCGAACATGATGGAGGAGGAGTGGGATGCCGTCATCGCCGTGCATCTCAAGGGCACCTTCGCCCCGTCGCGCCACGCGGCCGCGTATTGGCGCAACAAGTCCAAGGAGATCAACGGGCCGGTGGGCGGCCGCATCATCAACACCTCCTCCGTGTCGGGCATCTACGGCAATACCGGCCAGACCAACTACGGCGCTGCCAAGGCCGGCATCGCGGCCTTCACCGTGATCGCGGCGCGCGAGTTGAAGCGGTATGGCGTGACGGTGAACGCGGTGGCCCCGGTGGCGCTGACGCGCATGACCGAGGGGCTGCGCGAAATGTCCGAGGAGCAGAAGGCCGCGCGCGACCCGGCCCTGGTTTCGCCGCCGATCGTGTGGATCGCCAGCGCGGAATCGCAGGATTTCACCGGGCGCATCGTGGAGGCCGGCGGCGGGCTGCTGGCCATATCCGAGGGCTGGCATCGCGGGCCGGAGGCCACTCCGATCAACGATCCGTCCAAGCTTGGCCCGACGATGATGGAGCTGCAGAAGAAGGCGCGGTTGAATGCCGGCATGAACGGCAAGGATCTCGACTGACCATTGCGCACCGTCCCCGGGGGAACTCGCCGGCGTCCAGGCTAGCATGGACGCCGGCGGTGCATCCCGGGGAACTGGCGCGCACCTCGCCGGACACGCCTGCCCTGCGCGAGCGCTGCCGGCAGCCGGCCTGACCCACCAACCGAGGAGACGCCCATGTCCGATGCCCCCAAGCGGCCGCGGCCGCAACCGACGCCGGAGACGAAACATTTCTGGGAGGGTTGCGCGCGCGGCGAGCTGCTGCTCCAGAAGGATAACGCCACCGGCAAGTGCTACTTCCCGCCGCGGCCGTTCGTGCCGGGGACGGGCAGCACCGATATCAGCGTGGTGAAGGCCAGCGGGAAGGGCCGGCTGTACAGCTACGTGATCAACCATCGCCCGCCGCCGGGCTTCACGGCGCCGTATGCCATTGCGGTGGTGGAGCTGGACGAGGGCGTGCGGATGATGACCAACATCGTCGAATGCGCGCAGACGCCCGAGGCGCTGGTACTCGACATGCCCGTGGAGGTCGTTTTCGAGAAGATCGACGACGAGATCTCGCTGCCCCTGTTCCGTCCGGCGAAGGCGTAGTCCCATGTTGAAACCCCGTGAAATCGCCGTGGTCGGCGCGGCCGAGACCACCAGCCTGGGGAAGATCCCGGGCATGTCGAACATCCAGCTGCATGCTGATTGCGCGCTGAATGCGATCAAGGATGCCGGGCTGAAGGTGTCGGATATCGACGGCATCGCCTGTGCCGGCGAGAGCCCGACGAACGTGGCGCATTATCTCGGCATTGTGCCGAAATACGTGGATGGCACGGGCGTGGGCGGCTGTTCGTTCATGATCCATGTGCGCCATGCCGCCGCGGCGATCAGCGCCGGGCTGTGCACGACGGTGCTGATCACCCATGGCGAGAGCGGCAATTCGCGCATCGGGCTGAACCGGCCGGCGCCGAACCCGGCGGCACTCGCCGGGCAGTTCGAGATGCCGTACGGCCCGTTCGGGCCGCCGACGATGTTCACCATTCCGGTGCTGCGCTACCTCAAGACCTATGGGTTGACCGAGGAGCATCTGGCGATGGTGGCGGTGATCCAGCGCGAATGGTCGGCGCAGAATCCGCGAGCGGCGATGCGCGACCTGACCACGGTGGAAGGCGTGCTGGGCAGCCGGATGATTGCCTATCCGTTCCGGCTGCTGATGTGCTGCCTGGTGACAGATGGCGGCGGCGCGCTGATCCTGACCTCGGCGGACCGGGCGAAGGATTTCCCGACCAAGCCGGTGTACATCCTGGGCACGGGTGAGTCGGTGGAGACGCCGATGATCAGCCAGATGCGCGACTTCACCTCCTCGGCGGCGTTCAAGGTGGCGGGGCCGACGGCGATGAATGCGGCGGGGATCAAGCATTCCGAGGTGGATCACCTGATGATCTACGATGCGTTTGCGCACCTGCCGTTGTACGGCCTGGAGGACCTTGGGTTCTGCAAGCCGGGCGAGGCGGCGCAGTTCATCTGGGATCGCAACACCGCGCCGGGCGGCAAACTGCCGCTGAACACCAATGGCGGCGGGCTTTCCTACACCCATACCGGGATGTACGGGATGTTCGCGCTGCAGGAGAGCGTGCGGCAGATGCGCGGCACGGCGGCGGCGCAGGTGAAGGGCGCCAAGACCAGTGTGTGCCATGGCGTGGGCGGGATGTTCGCGGCCTCCGGGACGGTAGTGTTCGGCAACGAGGGCTGACAGCGGATTAAGACAATGCAGGGCGGGCTTCGGCCCGTCCTGTGTTTTCGTGCGATTTTAATTTCGATATCGTAATATAATGGGCACACTTCTGCACGCGGTCAGGCGATGCTTTTTGCCGGGACCAGCGGAATGAGCAGCTCGCGCGGGTGGCGGCTGGGATAGATCGGGCGCATGGGCGGGTGCGGCGGCGCGGCGGGTCTGGCGGGTTTATCGCGGTTGGGCCTGGGCCGCGGCGGGCGCGGGGGAAGCTGGAGTTCTGGCGGAAGCTCGACGCCGAGCATGCGGCATAGCGGGCGCAGGGTGCGGGCGGCGGTGGGGGCCGCGGCGAGAAGTGCGACGGTCGCCGGGTTGCGCAGGAGGGATTCGAGTTGGGCGGCATGGCCCACGGCCTCGTAGCCGAGCATGCGGACGATCCACGCCCTGCCCCGCGGCAGGCGCGGTGGCATTGGAGCCGTGACGTCGCGTGACTGCGGGCGCGGTAGGCGCTGCCGCCGGCGGGGAAGGCAGCCGGCGGCAAGCTGGCCGAGCAGGCGGGTCAGCCGGGCATTGGCGCGCGTCACGCGGGTCCAGAGCGGATTGCTCAGCACACCCAGCACGCGAAAGCGCGCGGCGACGAGAAGAGCCAGCGCCGACAGGAGGATGTCGAGGCGCCGGGCCAGGTCGTTCGCCGGATGCGCAGGCTGTGCCGCCGTATTGTTCATGCTATGTTCTCTACCGTACCGGCGCGACCGCTGCAAGGCCGCGAGAACCCGCGAGATCCCCGCCCGTCAGACTCCTGCCCGTCCGGTTCCAGCCCGTCAGACTCCTGAACGTCCGGTTCCTGCCCGTCGGGTTCCAGCCCGTCCGGCCAGAACCGGCATGGCGGCGAAGGCCGCGAACAGCACCAGGGACAGCAGCCCCGCCGGTGTGCCCAGGTGGGTGACCCAGTCGGCGGGGGACTGGCCGCGCAGCCACACCCAGCCGGCAAGCTCGGCCACGATCAGCAAGGCGAAGGCCACCTCGCCCATGAGCAGGCGGGCGAAGATCGTGGCGATGGCGAACCGGCGCACCAACCATCGCGCGACGAGGTAGCTGGCGAGCAGTATGACCGGCGCCTCGATGGCGACGGATGCGAGTTCGCCGGCATGGGGGCGGATCGCCAGTTCCCGCACGGTTCCCATCGCGATGCCGACGGCGAAGACGATCGCGAAATAGGCCAGCCCGGCGGGGAGCGCCTGGCGGATCATCCGCGGGCGGCCGCTTGCCAGGCGGCGCTAACCGAAGCGGCGCTGCCGGGCGTGGTGTTGGGCCGCACCGCCGAGGGCGTGGCGGAGAAGCGAGGCGCCGGGGCCGGGGCGGTTACACCGTTCACCTGGATGAAGGTGCCGCGGGCGACGTTGTGCGGATGCTTCGGGGCCTCGGCCAGCGACAGCACCGGGGCCACGACGGCGTCGGTTTCGGCCATCAGCGCGGTCCATTCCGCCTCGGACTTCGTGCGGATCACCGCGGCGAGTTTCGCGCGCAGGCTGGGCCAGGCCTTGGGGTCGCGCTGGTTGTCGAATTCCGGATCGTCGAGGCCGGCCAGCTTGCGCAGCAGGGCGTAGAATTGCGGCTCGATGGCGCCGATGGCGATGAAGCGGCCGTCGGCGCATTCGTAGGTGCCGTAGAAATGGGCGCCGCCATCGAGCATGTTGGCTTCGCGCTCGGGCTTCCAGGCGCCGGCGGCCATCATGCCGTGGAAGGGCGAGGTGAGGCTGGCGACGCAGTCGGACATGGCGGTGTCGACGACCTGGCCGCTTCCGGTGCGGCGGGCCTCGATGACGGCGGCGAGGACGCCCATGCAGAGGTAGAGGGCGCCGCCACCGAAATCTCCGACCAGGTTGAGCGGCGGGATCGGCTTGTCCGCCGGGCCGATGGCGCCAAGCGCGCCGGCCACTGCGATATAGGTGATGTCGTGGCCGGCGACGTGGGCGAGCGGGCCTTCCTGGCCCCAGCCGGTCATGCGGCCATAGACCAGCTTCGGATTGCGGGCGTGGACGGTCTCGGGGCCGAGGCCGAGGCGCTCCATGACGCCGGGGCGGAAGCCTTCGATGAGCACTTCGGCGTGGTCGAGCAGGGACAGCGCCTGGGCGGCATGGTCGGGGTTCTTGAGGTCGAGTTCGACAAGCCGGCGGCCGCGCAAGGTAACATCGGTGGGGCGGTGTTTGGTGCCGGGGCGGTCGATGCGCACGATATCGGCGCCCATGTCGGCGAGCAGCATGGCGGCGAAGGGGCCGGGGCCGATGCCGGCGAATTCCACGACGCGCAGGCCGGAGAGGGGTCCTGGGTTCGGCATTTTTTGGTTTCCTTCGCTGGTGTGCCGTTCGATTGCGGGAGCGTAGCGGGGCGCGGGACGGAGAGGAACCGGGAGTGTTCACCAGAGGCAGGAGGCGTGTTCTTTTTTGCAAAAAAGAACCAAAAAACTCTCGTCCATTTGGGCTGGGCCTCGGGCAAGGCTCGGTGCGAAATGGGTGAAGTCTTTTTGCTTCTTTTTCTTCAGAAAAAGAAGGTTCTTGTTCTTGGTTTTTGATGCTGGCGCATGGCGGCCTGACATCTGGACGCGGGCGGCCGCTTTGGCGCAGGCTGGCGGGAAGAACGATTTCCGCTGCCGGACGCACTGGGATCGGGCGCACTGGAAATGGAGGGACGAGGCGATGAAGTTCACGTGGTTCAACCTGATGCCGTGGCCTGATCTGCCGGAGGATTTCCGCGAGAAGAACCGCTCGGTGTGGGTGGATATCGACCAGGCGCTGTTCGACCCGGTGCGCTGCCACGAGGTGTACAACGACTACCTCGACCTGCTGGAGTATGCGGACCAGCTTGGCTATGACGGGGTGGGGATCAACGAGCACCACCAGAACGGCTATGGGCTGATGCCGTCGCCGAACATCATGGCGGCGTCGCTGGCGCGGCGGACGAGCAAGGCGGCGGTGGTGGTGCTGGGCAATTCGATCGCGCTGTACAATCCGCCGATCCGGGTGGCCGAGGAGTTCGCCATGCTGGACATCATGACCGGCGGGCGGTTCGTGGCGGGGTTTCCGGTGGGGACCTCGATGGACACGAACTATTGCTACGGGACGATTCCGGGGCTGACGCGCGAGAGATATGCCGAGGCGCATGAGTTGATCATCCGGGCGTGGACGGAGAAGAAGCCGTTCGCGTTCAACGGGCGCTATACCAAGCTGCGGCATGTGAATTTGTGGCCGAACGTGCTGCAGACGCCGCATCCGCCGATCCATATTCCCGGCGGCGGGTCGGTGGAGACGTATGATTTCTGCCTGGATAATACGTATTCGTATTCATACCTGAGCTTCTCCGGCTATCTGCGGGCCAAGGCGCTGATGGATGGTTACTGGAGGCGGGTGGCGGAGCGGGGGGCGGACATGTCGCCGTATCGGGCCGGGTTCGCGCAGACGGTGTTCGTGGCGGAGACGGACGAGGAGGCGGAGCGGCTTTATTCGGAGCACGCGTTCTACTTCTATAACCGATGCCTGCATGTGTATCCGGGGTTTGCGGACGCGCCGGGGTATCGGACGATCAAGACGATCCAGTCGGGCAACCTGAACCAGTACATGCGGCCGAACTATCCGACGCTGACGTGGAAGGACCTGGTGGATGGCGGGTACATCATCGCCGGGTCGCCGGAGACGGTGCGGCAGCGGTTCGAGGAGCTGATCCGCGGGCTGCATGTGGGTAATCTTTTCCTGCTGCTGCATGTGGGGAACATGCCGAAGGAGAAGTGCATGTATTCGACGAAGCTGTTCGCGGAGAAGGTGATGCCGCATTTGCGCGACATGTGGCCGGAATATGCCGATGATGGGCGGTTCTGGTGCAAGCCGATCGCGCGGCGGGCGGTGCCGGCGCCGGTGGGGCATGCCGAGATGGTGCCGGCGAAATGATCACGTCGCGCATCATCGAGACGCGGGCGGCGCCGATCAACGTGCTGTCGGGGGGGAGCGGGCCGGATTTGCTGTTCCTGCATTCGGCGGGGGGGATCACGGCGGAGAATCCGTTCCTGCAGGCGCTGGCGGCGAAGTATCGCGTGTTCGCGCCGCAGTTGCCGGGGTATGGCGACAGCGGCGACAGCGACAATGTGCGCGACATGCTCGACGTGACGCTGCACAGCTTCGACGTGCTGGAGGCGCTGGGGCTGGAGAAGCCGATACTGGTGGGGCACTCGCTGGGGGGGATGATCGCGGCCGAGATGGCGGCGCTGCGGCCGAGGGAGGTGGATCGGCTGTGCCTGATCGCCTCCGCCGGGCTGTGGCTGGATGCGTATCCGGTGCCGGACATCTTCACGCTGCTGCCGCGCGAGTTCCCGGCCTACATGTTCCATGACGCGGAGGCGGGCGCGCGGATGATGGCGACCGGGGGGAACATGAACGATCCGGCGTTCCTGATCCCGTTCCTGGTGACCAACGCGCGGCAGTTGGGGATGGCGGGGAAGTTCCTGTTTCCGATTCCGGAGCGCGGGCTGAAGGAGCGGATCCATCGCATCCGGGCGCGGACGGTGCTGGTGTGGGGGGATTCGGACCGGATTTTTCCGGCGCCGTATGCGCAGGCGTTCAAGGGCTTGATCAAGGGGGCGGAGCTGGTGAGCGTGCCGGAGGCGGGGCACCAGCTGGTGCTGGAGCAGACCGACGCGGTGATGGCTGCCATCGCGCGGCTTGATTGATCGGCGGTGACGGTCTTTACGTTTCCGGGAACGACTGCAAATGCTCCTGTCGGGTGATTTCGCCCGGCAGGATTTTGCTTTAGGCAGGGCCATGACCGAAAGCCTGATAGAAGCCACCGCTGAACGCCTGTTCGGCGACCATTGCACCCCGAGGCTGCTCGCCGCGGCCGAGAAAGGGGCGTTCGCGGCCGATTTCTGGGCCGCCGTGGAGGAGGCGGGGCTGCCGCGCGCGCTGGTGCCCGAGGAGGCCGGCGGGTTTGGCATGCCGGTGGCCGAGGCGCTCACCATCCTGCGCGTGGCCGGGCGGCATGCGGTGCCGCTGCCGCTGGGCGAGACCATAGCGGCAAGCTGGCTACTGGCTGGGGCGGGCCTGGCGCTTCCGGACGGGCCGCTGACGATCGCGCCGGTCGGCAAGGACGCTGCGCTCGCGCTGGAACGCCGGGGTGATGCCTGGCACCTGTCGGGCAGCGCCAGCCGGGTTCCCTGGGGACGCGATGCCGTCGCCGTTGCGGTGCTGGCGACGCATCAGGGCGTGCCGATGGTCGCCTGTGTGGCGCGTGGCGGTTTCACCGTTGCCCATGGCAGCAATCTCGCCCGCGAACCGCGCGACACGCTGGACTTCGACGCGAGCCTTGGCGCGGACGCGGTGGCGCCGGCTGCCTCGGGCGTGGACCACGCCAGCCTGCGGGCGCTGGGGGCGGCGATGCGCAGCCTGCAGATGGCCGGGGCCATGGCGGGGCTGCTGGACATGACGACCAAATATGCGCTGGACCGCACGCAGTTCGGCAAGCCGATCGGCAAGTTCCAGGCGATCCAGCACAGTCTGGCGATTCTTGGCGCGCATCAGGCCGCGGCCGGGGCGGCCGCGACCGGAGGGGCCGAGGCGGTGGGCGACGGGTTGCGGGTGTTTCCGATTGCGGTGGCCAAGCTGCGGACCGGCGAGGCGGCGGGGCTGTGCGCGGGGCTGGCGCACCAGGTGCATGGGGCGATCGGGTTCACCTATGAGCACAGCCTGCATTTCCTGACCAAGCGCCTGCTGTCGTGGCGCAACGAATTCGGCAACGAGGCCGAGTGGGGCCTGATGCTTGGCCGCCATCTTGCCGCCGCCGGAGCCGACCGGCTCTGGCACGAAATCACCGCCGCCTGAGCGCAGGAGCATCTGTCGTGGTCGATCTTCCGTTTGCACCGCCGCCGCCCTGCCCCGAGGCCGAGACGCTTCGGCTGGAGGTGCGCGACTTTCTCGCCGAGGCCCTTGCCGACCGAACGCCTGCCCAGCGGGCCGAAAGCTGGTCGGGCCATGACGCCGCGTTCAGCCGCAAGGTGGGGGCGAAGGGCTGGATCGGCATGACCTGGCCCAAGCAGTACGGTGGGCATGAGCGCAGAGCGCTGGAGCGCTATGTGGTGCTGGAGGAGATGCTGGCGGCCGGGGCGCCGGTCTCGCACCATTGGATCGCCGACCGCCAGTCCGGCCCGCTGATCCTGCGCGTCGGCACGGATGAGCAGAAGGAACGCATCCTGCCGCGCATCGCCCGGGGCGAGGCGATGTTCTGCATCGGCATGAGCGAGCCCGACAGCGGGTCTGACCTTGCGGCCACGCGCACCCGCGCCGAAGCGGTGCAGGGCGGCTTTGTGGTGAACGGCACCAAGCTGTGGACCTCTGGCGCCCACCAGGCCGACTTCATGATCCTGTTCTGCCGCACCGGCGGGGGCGAACGCCACGAGGGCACCAGCCAGTTCCTGGTGGACCTGAAGGCGACCTCCAGCATCCAGATTCGCCCGGTGCATGCGCTGACCGGCGAGCACCATTTCAACGAGGTGGTATTCACCGATGTGTTCCTCCCCGAGACGGCCCTGCTGGGCAAGCTCGGCGACGGGTGGAACCAGGTGACCAGCGAGCTTGCCTATGAGCGCAGCGGGCCGGAGCGGTTCCTGTCGTCGTTCCTGATCATGACCGAGATGCTGCGGGTGATCGGGCCGGAGCCTTCGGAACGCGCGGCGATCGCCATCGGGCGGCTGGCGGCGCATATCCATGCGCTGCGGCGGATGTCGCGCTCGGTGGCCGGGATGCTGCAGGCCGGCGAGAACCCGGCGTTGCAGGCGGCCCTGGTGAAGGAGCTTGGCAATTCGCTGGAGCAGGAGATCCCGGAGATCGCCCGCCTGCTGGTGGATTGCGAGCCCAGCCTGGAGAGCGACGATGCGTTCCTCGCCACGCTGTCGCTGATCACGCTGCATGCGCCGTCGTTTTCGCTGCGTGGCGGCACGCGCGAGATCATGCGCGGCATGATCGCCCGCGGCCTCGGCCTGCGCTGAACCTGAAAGAGACCGACATGACCGACAAGCTTCTCTACGAGCAGGACGACAACGGCATCGTGCTGCTGACACTGAACCAGCCGGAGTCGCGCAACCCGATCACCGACCAGGACCTGATCGACGCGCTGGTGGCCGCCTGCGAGCGGATGCAGAACGACCAGACGGTGCGGGTGGCGATCGTGACCGGCGCCGGCAGCGCCTTCTCCTCCGGCGGCAACGTGAAGCGGATGGCCGAGGCCGGCGACGAGCGGCGGGCCAACCCGATCGGCACGCGCGGCTATTATCGCACCGGCATCCAGCGCATTCCGCTGGCGCTGGAAAAGCTCGACGTGCCGGTCATCGCCGCGGTGAACGGGCCGGCGATGGGCGCGGGCTGCGACCTGACATGCATGTGCGACATTCGCATCGCCGGGGAGAGCGCGCGGTTTGCCGAAAGCTTCGTGAAGCTCGGCCTGGTGGCCGGCGATGGCGGGGCCTGGCTGCTGCCGCGTGCGGTGGGCCTGTCCAAGGCGTTCGAGATGGCGTTCACCGGCGATACCATGGATGCACAGCAGGCGCTGGCCTGCGGACTGGTGTCGCAGGTGGTGCCGGACGGCGAGTTGCTCGACGCCGCGCGCAAGCTGGCCAAGCGCATCGCCGCCAACCCCACGCAGGCCGTGCGCATGACCAAGCGGCTGATCCGCGAGGGGCAGCACACGCGGCTGGATACGCTGCTGGAAATGTCCGCGGCGTTCCAGGCGCTGGTGCATACCACCGCCGATCATCGCGAGGCCGCCACCGCCTTCGTGGAGAAGCGCCGCCCGACCTTCACCGGGCGCTGAGCCATGGCCGGCACGATCGGCTTCGTCGGCCTTGGCGTCATGGGCGAGCCGATGTGCCGCAACATGGCACAGCGCAGCGGGCGGCCGGTGGTGGCCTACGACCTGTCCTCGGCGCCGCTGGCCCGGCTGGCCGAGCATGGCGTGGCCGCGGCGGGCAGTGCGGCGGCGGTGATGCGCGCGGCCGACATCGTGATGCTGGTGCTGCCAGGCGGGCCGCAACTGGAGAATGTGTGCCGCGGCCCCGCCGGGTTGCTGGCCCATGCCCGGC
>Ga0105054_10001726_pt1 | contig 35710 bp, 32 predicted proteins | sample BON02_FD_78091 | JGI IMG/M metagenome (GOLD analysis project Ga0105054, IMG submission 78091) | Freshwater microbial communities from Lake Bonney liftoff mats and glacier meltwater in Antarctica - BON-02 (megahit assembly) | ecosystem: Environmental > Aquatic > Freshwater > Ice > Glacier...
CAATAACGAAAGGCTACATTCTAGTTTAGGGTATCTCTCCCCATTAGAAATGGAAATGAAACTAAGAGGGTTTTCTAAAAAAGTGGCTTGAAAAAATTAGTCCCAAATTTTGTAGGTAATCCAATATGTAAGGTTCGGCACGAAGAGCGGCTCTCAAAGGTACAAGTGCAAGTCATGTATGCGAAGCTTTACCGAACATTCGGGCACTTGGATGGCAGGGATCCACCGCAAGGACAAGATCGAGGGCTATCTTCGTTTAATGGTCGATGAGCAGAGCCTGGACAAGATCAAGGAATCCCTGTCGATAAACAAGAAAACGGCCTTTGACTGGCGGCACAAAATATTGGCCTCGCTCTCGGAGACCGACAAGGATGGCTTTACCGGGATAACGGAAAGCGACGAAACGTTCTTTTTGAGGTCGGAAAAGGGAAGGCGCACTAGCGATCGCGAACCGAGGAAAAGGGGCGGGACATCCAAGAGCAGGGGCGTAAGCGAAGACCAGGTAGCGGTGGTGGTCACACAGGACAGAAAGTCGAGCCTTGACCTTACCGTTGCCACCATGGGGCGGTTGAAGAAGATAGATATAGAAAATGCCATCGGCGACCGTATAAGGTCGGGGCATGTCGTCCTGTGCAGCGATGCACATGTAAGTTATAAGGGCTTTGCCATCGACAACCACATCGAGCACCATGCCCTGAAAGCTGTGATAAAACAGCGTGTTAAAAACAAGGTCTACCATATCCAGTACGTGAACTCGACCCACAACAGGCTCAAGAAATGGCTGGACAATACCTTTTGGGGAGTATCGACAAAGTATCTGCAACAGTACCTGAACTGGTACCGGGTAAAGGAGCGTCTCAAAGGAAATGCACAACTGACAAGGGAGTTTTCCTTAAGAACGACGAAGGATATAAAAGCGGGAGTGAAATTCGGGCAGATACACGGTCATTATGAAAATCTAATTATCAACACTAATATAAACTAGAGCCTTAAATATTTATAATAGTCTGTATTTGAAGGATTTGTAAAATTGCAACAAAGAAATACTTGAAAAACTTTTAGCCAAGTTCGATGCTACTTATCATAGTTTTATAGGTAAGAGCGTTCCGTTGGTAATAGATAAATTCCAAATTTCTAAGCCTATCAAAATGTTGGTAAAGATCAATAATAAGAAATCCTTTTTTGAAAATTTATTTTTCAAACCTGTAATCAATAAGATTGGCTTTCATTTAAGCGTTCCTTTCTTAGTACTGCCCGCTAAAACATAAAGGAATAAGAAATGAGAATATAACACAAAGTAGCTCCTGCGTATTCTTCCAAGGATAATAAATCTAATTATAAGAGAAAATGTGGCCTACATCATTTTTTTCGGGCATTATATTTTACATAAAGTTAAACTTGACTTATAACACACTGGTTTAATGCAACTCGCTTAAGAATTAGTTTTCATAAGTCGGTTAAACTCATACCTATTCACAATTTTTATTTTTAATTGGTATAGTTATTGTCGCTCGCTTTGCTTAACATTATATCAATTAAAAATGAAAAATTCATTGCTATTTGTTGCTTTGTTCGGCGTTGCATCGCTGATCGCCCAGGAAACCAAAAACGAAAAATTGACCATTGAGAAAGGCACCTGGAACATAGGGGGCAATTTTTCTGTTTCATTTGCTAAAAATGATACCAAGAATGAGCTACAATCAATTGAAAATGAGTTCACTTCTATTTCGTTTGTCCCGAATTTAGGTTATGCACTCGGGAAAAATATAATTACAGGCCTAAGCTTTGGATATGGCTACGGAAAATCGGAGTCTTCGTTGCAGAACGAGGGAAAAATCAATAGTTCAAATTCAAATAATTATCGAACATTGAGTGTTTCCCCATATATAAGGGGTTATTTGCCGATAGGTTAAAAATTGGCACTTTATGCACAAGGTAAAGTCGGATTTTCACGGAATAGATTCCAGAGCTATGACGAAAACACGAATGTACTAATTGATGAAAATACGTCCAATACCTTTCAAATGGGTATAAGACCGGGCATTACCTATTTCATGTCAAAAAATCTTGCCTTGGAGACTGGGCTGGGTTTTTTAGGTTATTCAAAGACAAATTCTGAACTTGAAGAAAGTGATGGCGGGACTTTTGACTGGACCCGAGAATCAAGTTTTTTTAGCTTTGATTTGAATTCTTCCAATCTATTTTTTGGCCTTTCGTTTTATTATTAATCTACGGGCTTTATATCAAAAAATTGTGAGGAATAGAAGCTTACCTGTTTGATCTAGGCTCAAAGTAACCGCAATTTTTAATATTGGTATGTTAAAGTCGGCATAACCTTTAACTAAAATGGGAATACGACTTTTGAGTCAAGTTTGAGTTATTTTGAATTAGTCTTAAAAACCAGTACATCAATAATTTGTGCTGGTTTTTGTCTTTTAATTTTTTTTAATCATGCAGTTCATAGGAAAAACAAGGACATTTTTATAGAGATAAGTAGTAGTGATGCGTTTAAAAATTCTCAATCTGTTAAAACCCAACAAATACACTATCTGGAAGGCATTTGTCTATTTTTTGATTTGAATTGACCTTTGATTTCCAAATACGCTTAGAAATGTATTTCGTTTTGTAACTACTTGATTATAATTTTTTTAAAAAAATAAATAATACACCAATTACTGTTGAGAATTGATTTTAATATTGAAACGCATCAGCACTAAGGGATGAGCAAGAATTTCTCATATGTTTTTTTGGGTAGGTAGCGAAATTTTAAAGAGTTGAACAGTCCTTTCTTGGTAATAATATGTAAAAAGTAAAGGAATACAGCGCAACTCCAACAAATAGTCCAATAATAATAAATGTAATAATTTTACAAATTGTAGCTACAAGGCCATTTCTTCGATTGCCCACTTTTGCCATTCACAATATTACTTTGGTTGAGGATTTTTAGGAATGCGTTTTCAAAACCTTCCACTTTACAAGCTTGACTAAGCTAGGTTTAACCGAGTCAATTTGAAAAATTAACCTATAACTATAGATTTCAGAACTAATTAGTAACTCAAAAATAGTTACCAATAGTAAAATATTAATGAATATTGGTCTGTAATTTTACTATTGGTAAATGTTTAATACTAAACGAAAAGCAAAATGGTCTCTTTTGGTAAATGGTGCCTTGGCATCGTTTGTTCTATATTTTTGTATGTATGCTTTTCGAAAGCCCTTTTCTGTAGCTACTTTTGAAGGAATTATCTTTTTGGGTATTGATTTCAAAATCGTTTTGATTTTATCCCAAGTGGTTGGATATATGCTTTCCAAATTTATTGGCATAAAAGTCATATCGTCCTTACAGGCTAAGAACAGGGCAGTTTACTTGGTTATTATGATTCTTGTCGCCGAGTTGTCATTGGTGCTCTTTGGGCTTTTGCCAAGACCCTACAATTTTATACTTTTCTTTTTTAACGGTTTGTCATTGGGCATGATTTGGGGTATCGTCTTTTCGTATTTGGAAGGAAGAAAGACAACGGAAATCCTGAGCATTGTGCTATGTTCCAGTTTTATTGTTTCGAGCGGGGCAGTCAAGTCGGTAGGACTATGTCTCATGTCCACTTTAGAGGTAACACAATTTTGGATGCCAGCCGTTACGGGGGCGTTATTTTTGGTTCCTTTTATGGCAGCACTTTGGTTTTTGGAGAAATTACCGCCACCTACCATAGAAGATATGGTCCTTAGAAAAAAAAGGAGTCCCATGGGGCCGGCGGATAGAAAAAAGCTATTGGGACAGTATGCTTTGCCATTATCGGTTTTGGTGATTTTTTATGTGGCGCTAACGGCGCTGCGCGATTTTAGGGATAATTTTTCTCGTGAGCTTTGGGACAGTATCGGTTATCAAGAAAACTTAGGGGTTTACACCTACGCCGAGATTCCAATAACAATTTTGGTCTTGGTTCTGTTGGGCCTATTTGGATTGGTAAAGAGCAATCATAAGGCCTTCATAGGATTTCATTTTCTTTTCATCCTTTCCTGTTCGCTAATAGGGTTAGCTACACTATTTTTTGAGCGGGGGCTGCTCTCCCCTTTGTATTGGATGATAGCCGTTGGTTTTGGCATGTACGCGTGTTATGTGCCTTTTAACAGTATCTTTTTCGACCGCATGATTGCAGCTTTTAGAATGAACGGTAATGCAGGATTTTTGATTTACATAGCCGATTCCTTTGGTTATTTGGGCAGTATGGCAGTCCTGTTATATAAAAACTTTGGACAAGCCAACATCTCATGGTTGAAATTTTTTATGGGTGCCCTTTACGCTTTAGCAATTCTGGGAATCATAACTTCGGCCATTTCCCTTATTTTGTTGCAACGAAAATATACTAGAATAAAATCTAATGTTACTATAAATATGGCAAGTATAAATGGCTGATATAGAATATGACCTTGTTGTGGTGGGTGGCGGTGTTTTGGGAACGTTCCATGCCTATCATGCCCTAAAGAAAGGATTAAAAGTCGCCTTATTGGAAAAGGACGGCATGCCCCAAGGTGCCACTGTACGCAATTTTGGTCAGGTGGTGCCATCTGGCATGAACACCAAATGGCAGGAATATGGACGCCAAAGCCTGCGTATATATAAAAAAATTCAATCCAAAATAGATATATCCGTGCGTCAGGAAGGCTCCGTGTACTTGGCCTCCAATGAAGAGGAGGTGCAACTATTGGAGGAATTGAGACATATAAACAAGGAGAACGACTACACCTCTATCCTTTTTACAAAAACAGAGTGTTTGCAACGCTATCCTGGTCTTAATCCTAAATATGTAAAAGCTGGTTTGTTCTTTCCCGAGGAAATTACCATTGAGCCCCGTACCATGATGGAAAAGGTGCAATATTTTTTGAAAAAGAAGGGATTGCAGGTCTATTACAATGCCAAAGTAGTCGAGTGCAATGAAATAGGGGGCAAAGTATTTGTTCATGTGGCCAATGGGCGCAGTTTTATTTCGGCAAAAACAATCATCTGTAACGGTAGCGAGTTCAAGACGCTTTATCCAAATCTTTTTTCCAATAGTGATTTGGAGGTTTCAAAACTTCAAATGCTACGTACCAAACCTCAGCCCAATTATAAATTGCCGGGATCTTTACTAACCGGGCTGTCCATTAGAAGGTACGAGGCCTTTGCGGAGTGTCCGTCATATGTAAAGATCAAGTCAAATGAACCGTTGGACTCCCCGGAGAAGAAATGGGGCGTACACATCCTTTTTAAACAGGCCATGGACGGCAGTATTATTTTAGGGGACTCACATGAATACGCTGATGTGGACAAAATGGATACGCTCGGGTTTGATCTTAATATGGAAATCGATAATTTAATAATTGCCAAGTCCAAAGAGATATTGGATTTGCCAAACTACGAGATAGAACAGCGCTGGTACGGCATGTATTCACAATGTAAAAATTCGGATATTTACCAAAACACCGTTGGAAAGAACATTCATATCGTTACAGGCATCGGCGGTAAAGGAATGACCGGTAGCGCAGGATTTTCAAAAATGAACATTAATAATATTTTTAATTTTTAAAATGCGTAAAATAGAATTATTGATATTTGATATGGCCGGAACAGTAGTTAACGAAGATAACGTTGTTTACAAGACGTTGGAAAAGGCTATCAATAGATATGGGTATGAGGTAGATCTCGATTTTGTCTTGGAACATGGTGCCGGAAAGGAAAAGTACCAAGCCATAAAGGATATTTTGGGGAAAATGGGTTATGATGAAATCGAAGAACGCGCCGATGTAATTTTTGAGATTTTTCAAAAGTTCCTAAAAGAAGCCTACGATAGCCTGACCGTTACATCGTTTGAAGGGGTAGAAGAATTAATATCCCTCATTTGGGCAACTAATATAAAAATTGCCTTAAATACAGGTTACGATAAAGTAACGGCCAAAAAGCTTCTTCAAAAAATGAACTGGAAAATCGGTGTGCATTACGATTTGTTGGTAACCGCAGATGATACCAAAAATGGAAGACCTCATCCAGATATGATTTTAATTGCAATGGAAAGGTTGGGCGTAACAGACCCTTCAAAAGTCTTGAAAGCGGGAGATTCTATAATTGATATTCAAGAAGGAAAAAACGCAAATGCCGGTCTAACCATTGGAGTAACTACCGGCGCACATACTAGGGAGCAGTTAATGTCGGCTAACCCGGACTATGTTTTTGATTCTTTATTCGAATTAACAAAGGTTATAGAACTCAAATAAAAAAATATAAAACCAGCATTTTAGTCGTTACCTTGCCCTTATTCATTGGCAAATGCGGGATACGCCCATCAAAGAAAATAGAATCGCCTTCTTTTAATAGTACCTCCTCGTCATCCAGTACGTAAACACATTCCCCGGACAGGATGTATTTAAACTCAAACGCATCGGTGGTCACTTTTTCCCTTTTGGAATTGGGCTCTATTTCCAATAATACGGTCTCAAAACCTAGGCTGTTCAATTGCTTCCCAAATATGTAGGAATATTGAAAACCGAACGCCTCCTCCTCCTTCTCTATTAAACTTTGGTCTTCCTTACGGTTTACAATGTATCTGTTCCCGTTTACCTCTGGCATTCCGCCAAAAAAATCGGTTACTTCCACTTCTAAGGAGTTCATGATCTTTAACAGCACAGGAAGTGAAGGTATGGTCCTTCCGTTCTCTATTCTAGAAATAAGTCCCGCTGTAACGCCGGTACGAGTAGCAATTTCTGCAATAGTGTTGCCCCCATTTTTACGTATTTCCTTTATTCGCTTTCCAATACCGATAAGATAATCTTCCATGGACCAAAGTTGTCGAACAAACATACGTTAAAATTCAAAAGAAGTGCTAATGCCCCGTTAAAAGTAGTTTTTACTAATATAGGGCATCGATTTTACATGAAATTAACATTTTGCATATTTGTAAATAATACTTTGGCAAACCTTTGCTTAAATTCTTAGCAATTTAGTAGTAATAGGATAATATTAATTCTAAGTTATCTTCATTTTTCCTTTGGATATTTGTATCAGAATAATAAACAAAAGTTTACAAATACGAAAAAAATGAAAAGAAAACTAGTAACAATGGCTCTTGTCTTTTTAGTTTGGTCCGTTGGTTTTTCCCAAACCACTTTTACAGGAAAAGTATTGGATGAGAACCAAATTCCCTTACCTGGGGCAACCGTAGTGGCAAAAGGAACCTCGAACGGGGTCGCCACCGATTTTGACGGTAATTTTGAGATTGGAATCTCCGCTGATGATGATACTCTGGTCATATCCTATATTGGCTACATAACCAAGGAAGTGGGTATTTCAGGAAAGTCGGCACTGACAATTAATTTGGAGCCCGACTCAGAACAATTAGACGAGGTAGTGGTAACGGCCCTAGGTATAGAGCGCAAGAAAAAATCTTTAGGGTACGCTTCCCAGGAATTGGATACCGAGGAAGTGGTGCAAGCAAGAGAGCCTAACCTTTTGAACGGTATTTCCGGTAAGGTAGCCGGCTTACAGATAACGAATAGCCCGTCGGGTCTTGGGGGTTCTGCAAGGGTATCCATTCGAGGCGATGCTTCCCTGAATATTGATGGAAACTCCCCACTCTTTGTAATTGATGGAACACCAATAAGCAATGAGATTGTGGGTTCTAATGGTTCAGGTACGCAAGATGTAGATTATGGTAATGGTGCCTCGGAAATCAATCCGCAGGACATAGAATCCATTAACGTGTTAAAAGGTCCGGCGGCGGCGGCGCTTTACGGTTCAAGGGCAGCTAACGGTGCCATTATTATAACGACCAAGAAAGGGAAGTCACAAAGTGGAAGGCTGGGAATCACTTTGAACACCGGTGTGACTATGGAGAACGTATTGATGTTGCCAGATTGGCAAAATGAGTATGGCCAGGGAAACAACCAGCAATTTGCCTTTGTTGATGGTAGCGGTTCCGGTATTGCAGACGGGGTGGATGAAAGTTGGGGTCCCAGATTGGATACAGGATTATTGATTCCACAATTTGATTCTCCAAGAACAGATGGTACCAGAGGCGGTGATACCTTTGTAAGCAATGCCCCCATTACGCCAACACCATGGGTTTCAAGACCCAATAATACCAAGGAGTTTTTTGAAACAGGTATAACTTTAACTAATAGTATAGCGGTTTCCAAGGCTGGCGAGAATGGCAATATGCGTGTATCTTTCCAGAATTTAGACCAAGAGGGAACACTGCCTAACACAGATTTGGAGCGCAACTCTTTCAATTTTAGCGGTAGCCTTAAACTATCGGATAGGTTCACCGTCAACACCAATCTGAATTATATCAAGACCGATAGCGGCAACCGCCCGGCGGTAAGCTACGGAACAGAAAGTATCATGTATTTGTTTATATGGTATGGCAGGCAGCTTAATACAAATAATTTGAGGGATTATTGGCAGCCCGGATTAGAGGGCCGGCAACAGTTTAATTACAACTACAACTATCATGATAATCCATACTTTACGATGTTTGAGAACACCAATTCCCAGGATAAAGATCGGGTTTTTGGAAATGTGAGTCTTACTTATGATATTAACGATAATTGGAAACTCCTCTTGCGAAGTGGCCGTGATTTTTATCGCGAGCTAAGAGAGCGAAAAAGGGCATTCAGCACACAACGCTTCCCCTTTGGTACCTACCAAGAGGATAATATCTTTTTCGAAGAGAGCAATAGCGATTTTTTATTGAGCTATGACAAAACCTTTAATGAAAAGTGGAACATTAATATTTCTGCAGGTGGTAACCAATTGCGCCAAAAGCAGGATTTTAATAAAACCGTTGCGCCCCAATTGATTAATCCAGAAGTGTACTCCTTTAACAATAGTAGGCAGGCGGTGCAGGTATCCGTGGATAATTATGAAAAACGGATAAATAGTTTGTACGGTTTTGCTCGCCTTGCCTATGATGATAAGGTATTCTTGGATATTACCGGCAGAAACGATTGGTCTAGCACCCTTCCAGAGAACAACAACTCCTATTTCTATCCATCCACTACCCTTAGTGTTATTGCCAGCGAAATCTTTACCATGCCTAGTTGGGTTACTTTTGCCAAACTCCGGGCCGCTTATGCAGAAGTGGGCAATGACACCGACCCTTACAGATTGAGGAGTTTCTACCGAAATGAAATTCCCTTTGATGGTTCAACTCCTATTTTAACAGAATCATCCCTTATACCTAATGCCGATTTAAAACCGGAGATTACTTCCTCTACTGAATTTGGTTTGGACCTTCGTTTTTTTCAGAGCAGGGTTAACTTGGACCTTACCTATTATGACAGTACCACCAGAAACCAGATCATTAATATAGATACGGACATTGCTAGTGGCTATACCAGTCAATTGATCAATGCCGGGGAGGTGCGTAACTACGGTTTTGAGGCTATTGCCAACTTTGTCCCAATTTTGACCAATAACTTTAAATGGAACGCCATTTTTAATTTTGCTACGAACCGTAGCGAGGTCAAAGATCTTGGCGGTGTAAACTTTACGTTGACCAGCAGAAACGGTGCTTTCATCCAAGCCCGCGAAGGTGAGTCTATAAGCGCCATTTACGGCCGTGGGTTTCAACGGGTAGAAGATACCAATAGCGAGTTTTTCGGTCAGAAAATAGTGAACGCCCAGGGTATTCCCATCCGAACCGATGACCTCGTTTACCAAGGCGATTATGCCCCTGATTTTACCTTAGGTTTTCAAAACACCTTTAAGTATAAAAACGTAGACCTTGGCTTTTTAATAGATACCCGTCAAGGGGGTATCGTGGTGTCGCGAACCAAGACGATTGGCAGTACTTCAGGTCAGTTAATGGAAACCTTGGAAGGCAGGGAAACCGGTATAGTGGCGGACGGTGTCCTAAATACGGGAACAGCTGCCAATCCAGTTTATGTACCCAACACCACAAATGTCGATGCGCGTACCTATAATAACCGTTTCTATGAGCGGGACAATGTGGAAGCGGCGAAGTATGATGCTTCCTATACCAAATTGAGGGAAGTTACCCTCGGTTATTCCTTTTCACAGAAAATCTTGGACCGACTGCCCATTTCAAGCGCAAGGTTCTCGGTAACGGGCAGAAACTTACTGTTATGGACAGAGAATCCTCATTTTGACCCAGAAGTCGTTGGTGTTTCCGGGGGAACTCTGCAGCCAGGTATTGAGAACATGTCCTTTCCCAGTTCACGTCTGTTCACTTTTAATTTACAGGTCAGCTTCTAAATCAGTAAAACAGAAAAAAATCAAAAAAATGAAAAAACAACTTGTATTAGCGCTTTCCTTGGTCTTGGCCTTTGCCTGTACCGATGATTTTGATATCATAAACATCAACCCTAATTTCCCTGCTTCCGCACAACCGGGGTTACTATTGCCTGGCATTCAGCGAGAGATGGCCTACAACTGGGGCAATGAAGGTTGGGAAGAGGGTTTTACCGTTGTGCAATACGGTGCCCGTTTACAATTTACCAGTGGCGATATCTATAACTGGTCGCCATCCGGATCACCCTACAATGATGCTTACGCTTCCCTCAGGGATGTAGAGAACATCATTAGGGACACAAAAGACACGCCCGAGGCACAAAACTATTATGGTGTGGCCCTGGTGCTTAAATCCTGGATCTATTCCTATGTGACCGATGCTTATGGCGATGTGCCCTATTCGGAGGCAACTCAGGGAATAGCCGAAGGAAACGTGCGCCCCGTATTCGAAGCCCAGCAAGAAATTTATGACGGCATGCTCACCGATTTGGAAACCGCCAACACAGTACTGACCGGCCAACCGAATATTTCTGGGGATATTTTTTACGGGGGCGATATTCTCAAATGGCGCAAGTTCGCAAATTCGCTTCGGCTGCGTTTATTGATGCGGATCAGTAATATAGATAACGCAAAAGCGGTTGCCGGCATGGTACAGATTGCAAATAATACCGGAACCTATCCTATTTTCGAGAACAATGCCGATATGGCCTTGGTGCAATGGAATTCCGATAATCCCCAGCCAAAGTACGATACCCGTTCCGGAAGTTTTGACGAAGTACGTTTAAGTCTTACCTTAGAGACACGATTGAAAGCACTTAACGACAATAGATTAGTGGTATTCGCGCAACCCACATCATCCTCGGGAAAAGGCATATATTCCGATAATTTCGACGATTATGTGGGCATGCCCAACGGTTTGGACGATGAGGCCGCGTTGGGGTATAGCCCTAGTGGAAACCCCAATGAGTCCGGCTCGAACTTTATTTCAAGATTGGGCATTCTTTTGGCCTGCCGCGCCTGTAATCCCGAACAAGCATCGCCCACCGCATCCCAAACGATAATCATGAGCTATTCGGAGCTACAATTTATCTTGGCCGAGGCAAGGGAGGAAGGATGGATTTCTGTAGGGGATGCCGCCGAATTCTACGAAAATGGGGTTAGGGCTTCTTTTGAATATTACACCGAAAGAGTCGCCACCGGAGGGTGGACAGAAATCGCCAACGCCATGCAAGCGACTGATCTCGATGCCTATATGGCACAAAGTACGGTAGCGCTGACAGGGTCTTCGGATGAAAAATTGGCCAAGATAGCCCTGCAAAAATGGATTTCCCTGTTCTATACCGGTTTTGAAGGCTGGTCCGATTGGCGCCGAACCGGAATGCCCGAAGTAGTTCCCGGCAGGGATAATGTAAATGGCGACCTTGTGCCCGTAAGATATCAATATCCGAATTCCGTAAAGGCGACCAACGAGGACAATTACAATGCGGCAGTTGCACGTATGGGCTTGGACAATATAAATACCAAATTGTGGTGGGATGTGGATTAAGACAAAAAATAATAATTATTACCGACCATTAACTATACTTTTGACCATGGGGATTCTTTCCCTATGGTCTTCTTGTTCGAAAAGGGATTCAAAAAAACGGGAATCCGATATCCAATACATTGTTGTCATAGGTTTCGATGGTTTGAGTCCCGATGGATTGCAAAATGCGAATACGCCCATATTCGACCGATTAATCCGCGAAGGGTCATCGACATTGCACGCGCGGGCGGTACTTCCTACCAGTTCTAGCAGTAATTGGGCTTCTATGATTATGGGTGCTGGCCCTGAACAGCATGGCATTACCTCCAACGCTTGGGAAAAGGACAATTTAGTGCTTCCGGCAATTACGACATTCGATGATTTTTTGTTCCCGACCATTTTCCATTTAATAGACGAACAAGTCCCCAATGCGGAAATAGGCGCAATTTACCATTGGGGCGGTTTTGGACGGTTGTTCGAAAAAAGTGCGGTAGATTATGATGTGAATCCCGAATCTGAAGAAGAGACCGCAGTGGTCGCAGCAAAGTACATCGAAGAAAAAAAACCAACGTTTACCTTTATCCATTTCGACCATGTGGACCATGCCGGGCACGAGTTCGGACATGGAACACCCGAATATTATTCATCCATAGAAAAGGCGGATGTTCTTTTGGGGCAAATAATGAACGCTATACAAACCGCTGGCATCGCAGAAAACACCCTAGTAATCATAAGTGCCGATCACGGCGGCCTCGGAAAAGGCCATGGCGGGGAAACACTCCAGGAAATCGAGATTCCGTTTATCGTTTGGGGAAAATCCGTGAAGAAGAATCACAGAATACAATATCCTGTTTACCAGTACGACAATGCGGCAACGGTAGCGTTTGCCTTGGGACTTAAAACGCCGGGAGCGTGGATCGGCAGGTCCGTTAAAACTGCTTTTGAGGGATTTGAATCCACCGATGCCTATCCTATTTTGAAACAGTTGAAGGCACCGGTCGTCATCCCAAAAGGAGAGGGCTATAAAAAGGCAGGCGGACTGTTCGTGGAAACGGCATCGGTTCGTATAGAAAACCCGAACATAATGGGCGAGATACGCTATACCTTGGATGGTTCTATGCCCTCGCCAACTTCCGAATTAGCAAATAAAACTATTACTATTAATACCAACACGATCTTAAAAAGTGCAGTTTTTAACGATGGAAAAATGAGCAGTACACTAGCTGAAGGATATTTTAGAATAAAGTCGAGAGAAGGACAAAAACCTGTCAAATATGCTATTTTTTATATGGATAACCTCACTTTTATACCCAGTTTGGCGAACAAAAAACCGGACATCACGGGTACATGTTTTGAGATTACATCCGATGAAATACGTAGTTTGATCAAAAATAATACGGCCGTACGATTTACTACGCACCTGGTGATAGACCAAGCGGATGCCTACACCTTTTTTACCCGGTCGGATGATGGCAGTTTATTATATATTGATAACCAATTGGTCATTGATAATGATGGTGATCACGGGGTAAAGGAAAACGCTGGTAAAATAGAATTGCAACCCGGCAATTACGATTTCAGAGTGGTCTGGTTCAATGGCGGTGGCGACGGTTGGTTGGATGTTTATATCGAAAGTGCGAACATGCCGAAACAGATTTTGCCTACCACATTGCTTAATTCAAAATAGGGGTATGCAAAGATATTTCAGATTATTTTCTTTAGCGTTTTTGGTGGCAATGGGCACTTTACTTTCCCAAGAAAAGAGGGAGCAATTACCTCCTTGGCAACAAGGTATGCTAGACATCCACCATATTAACACAGGCCGCGGAAATTCCGCTTTTTGCATCCTTCCGGATGGCACTACGCTCTTGATCGATGCGGGAGACATGTCGGAAACCCACCCAAGAACCCTTTCCGCTCGAAATGCGAAGGCCATGCCCAATAATTCGAAGTCCCCTCCGGCCTGGATCGCGGATTATGTGGAACAGTTTCTTCCAAAACAGCTGCCGAAACAATTGGATTATGCCTTGATCACCCATTACCATGATGACCATTTCGGGGAAATCGATTCCTTAAAAAAACGGGCAAAGGGAGGCTATTTATTAGCTGGTATTATGGAAGTCGGCACCCTGCTTCCCATTAAAAAACTGATCGACAGAGGTTTTGATTTTCCAATCGATTTGAAGAATGCCGAGGTACAGGCCCAAAAGCAATTTGCAGACGATGCCTTCGGAATGATAACGTCGCTTAAGGAATATTGGAAGTTTATCGATTATGCCAAAAACACCTTGGGGCTGGTAAACGAATCGTTGCTGGTAGGGAGTTCAAAGCAGATTTCCCTAACAAAAAACCCAAAGGCCTACACTGAATTTTCAGTTCAAAATATTGCCTCTAACGGACTTGTTTGGACGGGAGAAGGAGCGGAGAGCTATCCTCTTTTTATGAAAGGGGAATATCCTGGGGAAAACCCGTTAAGCAATTGTATCCGAATCGATTATGGAATGTTCAGTTATTTTACGGGTGGTGATATCTCAGGAATAGATAGGTTAGGTCAAACCGACGTGAATTCGTTGGAATCTAATGTTGCCCCTGTTATCGGCGCAGTAGATGTGGCGACTTTAAACCACCATGGGAATAGAGACTCCCAAAATACTTTTTACTTTCGCACGGTAAGGCCTCGGGTTTGGGTGCAGCAAAATTGGTCGTCGGATCATCCTGGCGAAGAGGTTTTGCGCCGCATTACATCCAAAGAATTATATCCCGGCGAAAGGGACATTTTCTCTTCGGTGATGCTACAGCCCAACAAGGATGTCATCGGCGGTAGGCTCGACGAGTATAAAAGTCAAAATGGCCATATCGTAATCCGTGTTCAAAAAGGTGGTGCTTCGTATAAAGTCCTTATCTTGAACGATGCTTCCGAAAAACGCGAAGTATTATCAAAACATGGCCCTTATGCATCTAGATAATCCTAAAGAAATAGCCATGAACAAACGCACCGAGGGCGATATCAACAGCACGCCAGCGCGGGACGAATGGTTGAAAAATGAAATAGACGAAGCCACCAAAATACTATTGGACAAAGATGCACGCTACTTTTTGCACCAAGCCCTTTCTACCCCATGTTTGGATGTTTTACAAAATTGTGAAGGCGCTTATATTGAAAATATATCGGGTAAAAAATATTTGGATTTCCATGGCAACAATGTGCACCAACTTGGATTTTCGCATCCGAAATTGTTAGAACGCTTGACTGAACAGCTGCAATTATTAACCTTTTCGACACGACGTTATACCAATGAGGTGGCCATTAATTTCGCCGAAAAATTGGCTTCCCTTTTACCCTCGGATTTAAATAGGACATTGCTTACCCCCAATGGAAGTTCGGCCATAGGAATTGCCCTTAAATTGGCGCGTGCGGTTACCGGAAAATATAAAATTGTCTCTTTTTGGGATTCATTTCACGGAGCTTCCTTGGATGCCATCAGCGTTGGCGGCGAGTCGGTTTTTAGAGAACATATGGGGCCTTTGATGCCCGGTGCGGAACGTATTCCACCTCCAGTAAACTATCGTGGAATTTTCGAGGGCAACGAGTCAAAATGTTTAGAGTATTTGGAATATGTGTTTACAAAAGAAGGCGATATCGGTGCTTTTTTGGCCGAGACCGTTCGGAATACGGATGTTCAAATTCCTTCCAGAGCATTTTGGAAAGAAGTGCGTTTATTGTGCAATAGATATGGCGTATTGCTTATTTTGGATGAAATTCCCATTGCCTTGGGCAGAACAGGAAGTATGTTCGCTTTTGAACATTACGGTATTGAACCCGATATTTTGTGTTTGGGCAAGGGTTTGGGCGGTGGCATCATTCCGCAGGCGGCCATCGTCACAAGAGACAAATATAATAGGTTGGGGAATATTTCCTTGGGGCATTATACGCACGAGAAAAGTCCTATGGGCGCCGCGGCTGGTCTCGCTACTTTGGAAATCATCGAAGAGGAACGCATATTGGAAAAGGTTAGGCGCGACGAGCAATTTATGTGTGGAGCCATGGCCAAGTTGATGAAGAAACATGAAATTATCGGTGATGTTCGTGGGTTGGGTCTTCTTTGGGGAATAGAATTGGTGAAAGATAGAAGCACAAAGGAGAAGGCCGTTCACGAAGCGGAAAAAGTGATGTACGAATGCCTAAAAAACGGACTCAGTTTTAAGGTTTCTGCGGGAAATGTGCTGCAGTTGTGTCCCGCATTGACCATAAAAAGGCCAGAACTGGAAAATGCCATTCAAATTCTTGATAAAGTCATATATTCCATCCAAACCTAAAATGATTAAATAAAAATGAACGCCAAAAGTTTTGTATCAATTGCAAGTTTTATTTTTCTGACCTTGGGCCACACCCAGCATAAAAACCCGAAAATGCTCGTGCAACCCTATCTTCAAAATGCTTCACCGAATTCTATAACGGTTATGTGGGAAACATCATCGGGAGAAGAAAGTATGGTAGAATGGGGAGCCACGAACAAATTGGGACAAAAAACGCAGGGAAATGCCTTTGACATCAATTTCTCGGAATCGCGGGTGCATGAAGTTACGCTAGACGGTCTGCAGCGGTTTACCACCTACTTTTATAGGGTAAAAACGGGTATGCTAAGATCGGAGATTTATCAGTTTAAAACGCCACCTTTTGCCAATGATGGGGAATCCTTTAATATAATCGCCATGAGCGATATGCAAATAGACCATCAACACCCTGATAAATTCAATGAAATTGTAAACAATGGTATTATTCCCTATTTAAATTTGCAATTCGGCAATGATTTACCAAATGACTTGGCCTTGGTTTTGGTACCTGGAGACTTGGTGGAGAACGGAAGCAGATACGAACAATGGCAAAATGATTTTTTTAGTCCGTCCCAAAAATTATTTTCAGAAGTTCCTGTCTATCCGGTATTGGGAAATCATGAGAGAAATTCAAATTATTATTTCAAATATTTTAGCCTTCCAAAAAATGGGACACCGGCCTATGCCGAGCATTGGTGGTACAAGGACTATGGAAATACAAGAATAATCGGTCTAAATTCAAATGAAGGTTACCGCAATCTTGGGGAACAATATACATGGTTGAAAGCGGTGTTGGAGGAAACCTCAAAAAATGAAGATATCGACTTTGTTTTTGCCCAATTGCATCACCCCCATAAATCGGAATTATGGATTCCGGGAGAGGAAGTGTCCACAGGGAAAGTGGTAGAAATGCTGGAAAGTTTTACTACGGAGACCGGAAAGCCAAGTATACATTTCTTTGGGCATACCCATGGGTATTCCAGAGGGCAATCAAAAGACCATAAGCATTTATGGGTAAACGTGGCCAGTGCCGGCGGCGCCATTGATAATTGGGGCGAATTCGAAGGTCGGGATTATGATGAATTTACCGTAACACAGGACGAATACGGTTTTGTAATGGTCGAGGTCAGCGGAGACAGAAACAATCCGAATTTTACTTTGAAGCGGGTAAGTCGCGGCAATAATGCCCGCCCCAAAAACAATGAAATTACCGATAGTATCACAATTTGGAAGGAAAATATGGCACCAGATATACCCCAAACGCTTTCGCCCACGAACAATGAAGAAATCAAATACAACGATATTCTTTTAAAGGCCGCACCCTTTAAGGGAAATATGGAAAAGGCGTTTCATGCGGCATCTAACTGGCAAATTTCGACGTCAATAGATTTTGGGAAACCCGTTTATGACAGCTGGAAACAATATGAAAACTGGTATTATTTGGAGAACAGGCAGAAAGGCGACGACCTTACCGATGAAAATGCCGAAAACCTAGAACCGAACCAAACCTATTTCTGGCGCGTACGCTATAGGGACCAATACCTGAATTGGGGAGATTGGTCGACTATTGCATCATTTAAAACTAGTATACCATGAAAAACCGAATAGTATGTCTTTTTGCCCTTGTTTGGCTAAGTTTACCCACACGCGCCCAAGAAAACAACACCAAGGTGGTACTGAGCACTTTAGACGGCCTGCGCTGGCAGGAACTTTTTTAGGGTGCCGACCCTCTACTGGTCGCCAACAAGGAGTACGTAAACGATACTACCGAACTAAAGGAAAAATTTTGGCGCGAGACCCCAAAGCAAAGACGGGAAGTCCTGATGCCCTTTTTATGGAATGAGGCTTCAAACATGGGACAGATCCATGGAAACAGAAATTTGGGCAGCAAGGTGGACCTGACCAATACAATGTGGTTTTCCTATCCCGGATATAATGAGATTTTGACGGGCAAGGCCGATGATTTCCGCATTGATAGCAATGACAAAATTCCCAATCCAAATACCACTATTTTGGAAATGGCGAATCAAGATTTACGCTATATGGGTAAAGTGGCTTCTTTAGGTAGTTGGGATGTTTTTCCATATATCGTAAACGAAGAGCGTTCTGGAGTGCCCGTAAACGCAGGGTTTGAATTGGCGGAAGGATATGACCTTACGGAAACGGAAAAGTTCTTGAATGCCTTGCAAGCTAAAGTACCTAGTCCATGGAGTACCGTTCGCTTCGATGCCTTTACCCATTATTATGCGTTGGAGCAAATGAAAAAATCGCATCCCGAGCTTATTTATATTGCCTATGGCGAGACCGATGATTTTGCCCATGACGGCAATTATTCGGCCTATTTAAAATCGGCCCACACTACCGATGCGCTCATAAAGGAACTTTGGGAGTTTTCCCAAAGCGACCCATTCTACAAAGACCTCACTATCTTCATGATCACAACGGATCACGGGCGCGGTACCGATCCCTTAAATACTTGGAAAGGCCATGGGGAGGATGTAAAGGGTGCGGGTAGTGTTTGGATGGTACTTTTTGGTAAGGGTGTAAGTGCGATAGGAGAGGTTGGTATAAACGAACAGATCTACAGCAACCAAATTGCTCCGACCATCTTAAAACTGTTGCGTATAAAAACTGATGCCTCAAAAATAGTAGGTCAAGCAATTGACCTGGGTTCAAAATGATTGTGATTTTTAATAATGGTATGTTGATGTTTGCTTAACCCTTAATAAAAACGAGATTACGACTTTTACGTTGAGTTTGAGTTAGTTGAAATTAGTCTTAAAAACCGGTACATCTCAATAAGTGTGCTGGTTTTTGTCTTTTAGTGTTTTTTAATTTAAATCACTAAAACAATAAGAGGGAAAAGCTTTTTTTTAAAAATGAACTAGAATTTCTCTGACCTTTGTTTCTTGTATTTCTAGCAAGACCTCAAAGAGTTGAACTATTCTTTCTTGGTTTTCTTTAGGAATCCTTCCCCCAATAATCCAGCTATTTTTTACCTCCTTGGTGTTTTTCAATTGAAATTCGGATTTTAACAAGTCTAAGGCCTGTGTTCTTGTTGCATCGTTCATTCTGCTGAACATTGCCTTAATGCGCTCTATCATTTTAATAATTCTATTTTAAAACAAAGCAATTGGTAAAGAAAAAAATTTCGGTGCCGTTTGGATTTAGGGCTGCAAAATACTATAAATTAAATTCAAAAACATCTCGCCCCTAGATTAAAATAATTAGATACTTAAAAAAACCTGTTCGAAACTTCTGTGAGCCGATGGCAAGGTTGCATTTGAGGTAGTTTTTTAGCGGAATTGACGATTTTACGCTGTTGCCAGGCCTTTGAGAATGTTAAAGAAACTAAGTGTCGAAGAATGCCATACTTCTTACATTAAGCATGGCCATGTAACCATAAACAAATATACCAAGCCGTAGTATCATGTTTTCTCTAGTTTATTTAATGCAAATAGGCCACAAAATATGGAAACAGTCCGCTAATCAATAGGCATATGCCTAATTATTACATAACATTTTAATAACCCAAGTTTAAATTCCATTTTACGGTATTCGTTTTGAAACTGTCGATATTTACAGTATCAAGTTATGGTACAATGAAAAATATGCTAATCTACTTTTCAGTATTCCTAGAAAACTTTTTTGTAACGCGACTTAAAAGTTATTTTTCTCCCTTAAAGTTTAAAAAGGTAAAAACGTATTCCCTTCAAGAAATACCATGAAGAAAAGACCTGTGGATATCGTGGTTCTATCAGACCTGCATTTAGGTACTTATGGATGCCATGCCAAGGAACTGCTTAATTACCTAAAATCAATTAAACCCAATTTAGTCGTATTGAACGGGGATGTAATAGATGTCTGGCAGTTTAAGAAGCACTACTGGCCCAAATCACACATGAAAGTGGTAAAGCTTATAATGGAATGGACAACCAAAGGTATTCCAGTTCATTATATCACTGGTAACCATGATGAAATGCTCCGCAAGTTCGTTGATTTCAAATTGGGTTCCTTCTCCATTACCAATAAATTGATTTTAAACTTAAACGGTAAAAAGGCATGGATTTTTCATGGCGATGTTTTTGACGTAAGCATGCAACATGCAAGATGGATAGCTAAACTCGGTGCGGTCGGTTACGATTTCTTAATCTTGCTCAACCGTGCTATAAATTTCACCTATATGAAATTGGGAAAGGCTCCGGTTTCGATGTCGAAAAAAATAAAGAACGGCGTAAAATCTGCTATAAAGTTCATTAATAATTTTGAGAAAGTTGCTGCGGAAATCGCTATTGACAATAATTTCGACTATGTAATCTGTGGCCATATACACCATCCTGAAATCAAGGAAATAGCAACGGAGAAAGGAAAAGTACTGTATCTTAATTCTGGGGATTGGATAGAGAATTTGACTGCCTTGGAATATCATAAGGACAAATGGAAACTGTATAGGTATGAAGATGATCTTGTTACTAAAATAAATGACATTGAAGTCAACGATGCTGTGGAAGTGTTGGAGAAAAACGAACTTTTCCTGAGTCTTATACAGGAGTTCAACAACATGGCCGTATCAAAAAAAATATAGTTGCCGCGCTTCCAAAAGAATATACTATGAAGGTACTTTATGCAATACAAGGAACAGGCAACGGCCATTTGAGCAGGGCACGTGATGTTGTGCCGGCACTACAAAGGAAGAATATTGATCTAGATATTCTTATTAGCGGCACCCAGGCAGACATAATGCTCCCCTATTATATCAAATATCAATTAAAGGGATGGAGTTTTATTTTTGGAAAACAAGGGGGTGTAGATATGTGGCGTACCTATTTAGGAACGAACTCCATACGTTTACAAATGGAAATAAAATCGGTTCCGGTAGGAAAGTATGATTTGGTCATCAATGATTTTGAGCCTATTTCTGCATGGGCGTGCAAACTAAAAAATCAACCCTGCATTAGTTTTAGTCATCAAGCAGCGGTATTGTCGCCATATGCCCCGAAACCAAAAAAAAATGATCTAATTGGCAAAACCATCCTAAAAAAATATGCACCCTCTACCTTTCAATACGGATTGCACTTTAAGAATTATGAGGATAAAATCTTTACCCCGATCATCCGCAAAGAAATCCGTAATGCGATTATAACCTCAAAAGGCCATTATACTGTATATTTGCCCTCTTATGGAGATGCAAAAATTTTGGATGTCCTTTCAAATATAAAGGATGTGGTATGGCATGTGTTTTCAAAAAATTCCACATTTAAATATACGTGGCATGCTATTTCCGTATTTCCCATAGACAACCAAGCCTTCATTGAAAGTATGGCGGCCAGTGCCGGAGTATTGTGCGGTGCAGGATTTGAAACACCCGCCGAAGCCCTGTATATGCAAAAAAAACTTATGGTCATTCCAATGAAGGGTCAATACGAGCAACAATGCAATGCCGCCGCCTTGCAGGAAATGGGAGTTCCTGTTATCAAGGGGCTAAAAATGAAGCATGCCGATAAAATACGGGGATGGGTAGATAGCGCTTTAAGAATAGAAGTGGACTACCCGGACGCTACTGAGAAAATTGTTGACCGCCTTTTGGAGGAATCTATGGTTGGCCAAACGTTTTAGGTAGTATGCCGAGAAAAGCAGTTTTTCCAGATTTTGAATTGAGCAAACATGATTTTGGAAAAGACTTTGTTTGGGGCGTTTCTACAGCAGCGTACCAAATAGAAGGCGGGCATAATGCACACGAAAAGGGTGCATCCATCTGGGACGACTTTGTTTCTAAAAAAAGAACTATTTATAAAGCACAACATGGTCGTGATGCATGCGAATTTTACCGGCGCTATCAAGAGGATATCCTTTTGATGAAGGCAATGAATATATCTAATTTCAGGTTTTCCATTTCATGGACCCGTCTTTTGCCAAGCGGAACGGGACCATTGAATATTGCAGGGGTTCATTTCTACAACAAGGTCATCGATTTTTGTCTGGAATGTGGTATAACTCCATGGGTAACCCTTTATCACTGGGATCTGCCTCAAAAATTAGAAGAAAAGGGAGGCTGGACCAATAGAGATATTCTTGGCTGGTTTGAATCATATGTCGCAATATGCGCAAAGTCCTTTGGGGACCGCGTTAAAAATTGGATAGTACTTAACGAGCCCATGGTATTTACCGGAGCAGGCTATTTTCTGGGGGTCCATGCTCCCGGACGTAGAGGACTAAGAAATTTCTTGCCAGCTATACATCATAGTGCCTTATGTCAAGGAATTGGGGGAAGGGTCTTACGGTCCGAACACGTTAATTCAACTATTGGAACTACCTTTTCGTGTTCACAAATCACTCCGTTCAGCCAAAAACCTGAAGATGTGTTGGCCGCCCAAAAAGCCGATGCTTTGCTCAACCGTTTGTTTATAGAACCTGTTTTGGGTCTTGGTTATCCTAATGAAAACCTGAAGATATTGCGGCGTTTAGAAAAGTATGCCCAACCAGGGGACGAAAAAAATATACTATTCGATTTCGATTTTATTGGTGTCCAGAACTATACGCGAGAGGTGGTAAGGCACAGCTATACCGTTCCTTATCTAAAGGCAAAAATAGTGCCCGCCACAAAAAGAAATGTGAAGACGACCTTAATGAATTGGGAGGTGTACCCGCCCAGTATACATGGCATGATCGAAAAATTCAGTGCCTATGAAAATATTAGGAAAATTATTATTACCGAAAATGGGGCCGCATTTAAGGATGTGTTGGTAAAGGGTACCATAGATGATACTGAGAGGACTTTATTCTTAAAAGCCTATTTGGAACAAGTGCATAAAGCAAAAAGCAACGGATTGAAAGTGGATGGTTACTTTGTTTGGACATTTACCGACAATTTTGAATGGGCCGAAGGATATTTTCCCAGATTCGGATTGGTGCATGTAGATTTCGAGACGCAAAAGCGGACCATTAAAAATTCAGGGCATTGGTTCAAGGCTTTTTTGGAAAGCGTTTAGAAACAATGATGTATTTCGTTCGATTTCCCTTTAATTGAATTTTAAGACCCTATCTCTCTTTCAATAAAAATCACTAATGACAACTTAAATTCCCATTGTTAACCGAACACGAAAATTTTACTATAATGTAATTGAGCGTACCTTTTGTGTGGTCTTTAAAGCATAGAGGCATAAGGCAAAAACAGGATAGGGAATGGCATGCTAAAGAATTTTAAAAAAATGCTTTTTTGCTTAGTCGAGGGTTCTATTGGTTGATGTAAACAACTGTGTAGAATTGTTTTCAGTATCGAAAGTCTCGAACAGTTTTCCGCTAGAAGTTGTATTTGTCCCGTTAATTTTAGGGTTTTCGGGAATGTTACAAGGCCAAAGATATTCCTGGAACCGTCCCTCCCAACATAGGTATGCCATTAAAGGTCTGGTAATCTTTCTTCCCTAGGGCGGCAATCGTAACCTTTACATCGGTGAAGGTTGCAATAATCTTTCTGTCTTCCCTTTCAAGATTTGGGCATTCCGCAACATCGTATTCAAATTCAACTTGTATTTCATCTTCATCAGAGTTATCACAGGATAAGATAGCTGTTCATAGCAGATACATGGTATCGATTTTATCCCTTGATTTCAAATAAGTATACTTTTTAATGTTATTAACGTGTTATTCCTCTCTTATCAAAAGACCATCTTTAAAAATCAGATTCTGAAAAACATGCAAGCCGGGACCACCAATATCAAGTACGTATTTATATTGAATCTATTAGGGTTTGTTGCTAATTTTGAAGGGTATTACCCAAGATTTGGTTTGGCATTAGTAGATTTTGACCATTAAAAGAGAACGGTCCAAAATTCTATAAAACGGTAGGGGAATTTTTTAAAAGCGAAGTAGCTAGGTAAAAATTCTTTAGCCGAACTTTTTTCATAAACTCCACTTTTTTTTAGCTTAACCAAAAGATTAGATTTTCTTAATCTTGATCACATTGTTTTTTTAAATTAAATTAACTTCAAATTTATATGCCAATAGTATATTAGTTTTCAAAATGGAACGCCAATATTGGTCTGGCTTTTTTGAACTATAATGTTATGGATATTAAGGTTTCGATTATTGTAAGTACTTATAATTCAGAAGAATGGCTTAAAAAAGTTTTATGGGGTTTTAATTGCCAAACCTATAGAGATTTTGAAGTTGTTATTGCAGATGATGGATCACGAGTACAAACAGAAATACTCCTTGACGCTATGGATTCAGAAGTGTTTTATCCTTTGGTTCATGTTTGGCAAAAAGATGAGGGTTTTCAGAAATCAAAAATTTTAAACACGGCAATTTTATCGTGCAATTCAGAATATATAATCATGACAGATGGGGATTGTATTCCACGCAAAGATTTCGTTGAAACCCATGTTAAGAAAAGGCAAAAGGGATATTTAATTTCAGGCGGATATAGTAAATTACCCCTATCTATATCCAATTTGATAACTAAAGAGGATATAGTTAAACAAAGCTGTTTCTCTATAAAATGGCTGAATTCGCATGAATCGGAAAACAAATATAAAAATAGAAAGTTATCGGCAAGTCCTTCGCAAGCACCTTTTTTAAATTGGTTTACCACGACAAAAGCAACTTGGAACGGGCATAATTCATCAGGTTGGAAAGAAGATATTTTAGCAGTCAATGGTTTTGATGAGCGCATGCAATACGGAGGAGAAGACAGAGAACTAGGAGAACGCTTGTTTAACTATGGCATAAAATCAAAACAATTACGATATAGCGCTATTTGTGTTCATTTAAAACATGAAAGAGCATATAAGAATGAAGAATCGATTGTAAAAAATAAACAAATTAGAAAGGTGGTAAAAGACTCCAAAGCCAAATGGACAGCTTATGGGATAAAACAAGAAGAAAATTATGTACACCCTAAGCTTTTGAGTAATGTATAACGCTCATAAGTTCAAGTACATTTAAGGTGGGTTCTAAAAATTGATTTTTTTGATCACATTTGATTTTACCCCTTGTTTTTTTGAAAACAGCTCGCCTGTATTTCATAAAAATCCTGGATTTCTGCCGAAGATTTTGACGGTTCTTGTTTATTTATCCATTTTCGATGTGTCCGTTGACTATTTGTCCGATATTCGGTAGATCTTTCATCTGATCACCTGTTCGTAGCGGAACAGGTTATAAAGGTTGATAAGACCGATGATCCCTGTCGCCCTTGCTATCCCGATCGATCTCAGTTTGAGCCCGTTCATGCTCTGTTCCATGAACCCGAAGACGTGCTCCACCCTTGCCCTTGTCCTTGATTTTTCCGTATTGCTTTTTTTTTGTTCCTCGGTCAGCGGATTGTTCCTGTACCCTTTTTCGTGGACCTGGCCCACCATTTTATATTTTGCGATCACCGCTTTCTGCTCTTCGCCCGGGTCGCCCCATGGATCGGCCCGGGCGACGTATATGTCCCTTCGTTTGAGCGCATCCAGAAAATGGTTCAAAAAACATATGGTATATCCCTTTTTGGATATTCTGCCTTCTTTATCGGTAATCAACCTTTTCCAGACAGATGTTATGATCTCGGATGGGGGATTCTCCAGATATTGGCCTTTATCGTATTGGAGACTGGCGAGGAAATGGAATATATCGAGCAGGTTCTCCCCGGTGGGTGCGGCCTCGAACTCTATATCCTGGAACAATCTCGGAAGTATTTTCTTTATTTTCCCATGTTGTGCTACCATTTCCTCCAAATAATCGCTGTTTTCCGGGCGCGCCAGTTCATTGACCGTGGCCATGGAATCGGCAATAAGGTTTTTTGATGCGATCTTGAATATCGTTTTTCTCAATTTCAGGTCCGATATTTTTTCGTCCAATATAAGCTTGCCTACTTTCGCCAGGACAACGGCAGATCTGTCCAGATCCTTGAGCGTACGCAATCTTTTCTTTTTCCCTATCAGTTTTGCATCATTGACAATTTTGGCCACCAATAGGTCCAGAACGTCCAAAGCGTCGTCAAGGGCCGTGACCTCGTAGATTTTGACAAAGGCTACAAGTACCGCGATACGTCTTTGCTCCGTCATTCTGCCGATTCTGTAGGCGGATGTAATGGAAGCTTGTTTTGCAAGCTGTCGTATTTTTATCAAGGGTATCCCCGAGAAATCCATATCTCCGATTTCGAAGGAGCGCAGGCCTTGATAGCGTTCCAAAGACCCTCTAAAAGAAATGCTGCTTATCCTTACGGGTCCTTTTCGGTAATGATCGAACCAAGAGGTCTGCGGCGGCCCGAAAGTGTCCGGCAGGCCTTCAAGTCTCGATTTTTGGGCCTCCGAGGGAAGGTCCGCCAATTTATTCCACAGCGTCTCGAACGTCCTTTGCCGGATTTCCCCTATCAAACGCGATAGCGTTGTCGGGCCGGGAAGCAAAATCTTGTTCCTTGCCGACCATGATGTTGCCAGATCGAACAAAAGGCTGGATCCCTCATCCCCCATCCATGACCGGAGATAAAGGAACCGGGTCAACCTGAAGGACAAAGTCCCCTTACCGTACTCCCGATAGCCGTACTGTTTCCTGATCAGGGCACGGTGTTCCCGTTTGGTCGTTCCCCTTTTTCCGTACGATTCCAAAACTGTAATGTTCCCTATCGATAACTGCTGCGCCACGAATTCCCTTACGGTAACCGGAACCGTGGAAAGGTCGGACGGGAACGTTCCCAAAAATCGCACACAGGTCAGTTCTAATGCTACCCCCGGCCTATTCGCCCTGCCCCTTCTTTTGGAAATGAATTCCAGATCCATATGGTCCAGTGTAAAATACTTGGCAATCCGGTTTTGATCCGGGGTTCCCGAAAACCTGCCATAATTTTTCCGCTGTCCCTTGGTGAGAATCCCGGTTTGCATTCACTTGTGGTTTTATTGTTTTCTTTATAAATAGAAGACGTTTAAAAGTACCGTATTTTGGGCATTGGAAGTACATAGGCAGAACAGTTTTGAAACCAGGCCTTGATCGGTACCCGTTCTTCAGGGGCAGGGAACAGTGGATAATTACATGCGGCGGAAAAGCTATCGACCTTTATTGGGCCGGTTCATTATAGGTATACCTTCCATACACTTTACAATGATCGGTGCAATAAATAAAAAACATCATGTATATTGCACCAATATAAGTAAACCACTTATAATGAACCGAAATGAGGATATATGCATATCTTAGGGCATCGACCAAGGATCAGGATGTGGAAAGGGCAAAGGGCGGGCTCATAGCTTTTGTAAGCGCCAAGGGAATTCAGATTTCCTCGTGGTTCATGGAGAACGAGTCCGGTTCCACTTTGAAAAGACCGGAACTTTTTAGGTTGTTGGATATTGCAGATCCCGGGGACGTCCTGTTGGTCGAACAGGTGGACAGGATCAGTCGTTTGGATACCGGCGATTGGGAAACCCTGAAATCGATTATCCACGAGAAGGGAATCAGGATAGTCGCTCTGGACCTTCCCACCAGCCACACCTTCATGGATTTAAAGGACAGGTTCACCGAGCGGATGTTGACCGCTCTCAACGCGATGATGTTGGATATGCTGGCCGCCATGGCCCGTAAGGATTATGAGGACAGAAGGCGCGGGCAATCACAGGGAATAGCCCGTGCCAAAAAAGAGGGCAGATATAGGGGCCGGCCGGAAGACAAAGAGCTTCAGGCAAAAATTCAGGGACTACTGGAGGATGGGAAGAGCTACAATTATATACAAGGTCTTTTAGGCTGCTCAAGACATACCATATCCAAGGTGAACAAGCGTCGAGGAGCAAATGATAAACTATTGCATCCCTAAAATTGAAGATGCTGAGTTGTGCCGTTACTTCACTTGCTGCACAAAAACCGTAGCCCCCAGACTATATCGATTGGTCCAATAACACACTCGAATGAAATTATCAAAAATCGATATTTAAGCTTATTCCTTTACAAACTATTCAGTTGTTTTATACAATCTTTCCGATGGTCATTTTACAATATTGTCAATAATGTAAACTAATCATGTGTATACAGCAAGAGGTTATACAAACAACTTTCTCTTCATCTAAAATAGAGTGATTCTACATTTACCAGCTATTATTGATAGAAAATTGAAGCCATATATATCAGGATTTTATAAATCGGTTGTTTGTATTGTTGAGGCTTAACGGTTATTACGCGACAAGTATTCTCATAAAGTGGGAAAAGAACATTGTAAATTGTAATCCTTTTATTATATTATTCATTTAATAACGTTGACGGCACCTTAGTATGATTAGAAATATACTCAAAATCGCTTTTAGGAATATCTGGAAAAATAAAACTGTAACTTTTATCAATGTATCCGGATTATCCATTGGAATTAGTGCAGCACTTGTTATTGCATTCATAGTATTCCACGAGAACAGCTTTAATAAAAATATAGAGTATTTTGATGAAATTTATAGAATTGTAACTAAGACCATCACGTCGGATGAAGAATATTTTAATAGAGGTGTTCCAGTACCCCTTGGAAATATGCCCGATCCGATTAGTCCGGAAATAGAAGGCTTCACTCAGTTTTTTACCGTTAATCAAGACAAGGTCGAAAATAGGTCCACAAACCTTATTTTTGATAATCCCGATAAAATCATCTTTGCTGACCAATCCTATTTTGACATATTTAATTATAATTGGTTAGCCGGTAATTCTAAGACATCACTATCCAACCCTAATGAGATGGTGCTTACCGTAGATCGGGCAAATAAATACTTTCCCGGCCTATCACCAGAAAAGATTATTGGTAGTGTTCTGTACTACAATGATTCCATTCCTGTTAAAATTGTTGGTGTAGTTACCCAGTTGAAAAAACCGACCGATATTCATTTTCAGGAATTTATTTCCAAGGAATCTTCTACAAGTTTTGGGCAAGATTACCTTATTAAAAATGATGATTGGTTCAATGCAAGTTCCAATGTTCAATTATTCGTAAAAATAAAAGACAACAACTCTGCTGACCGCTTAGCGGAAAATTTAAGCAAAATCTCTGAAGAACACACCAACCCGAAGGCAAAAGCAGTCGGGCAAACCAACAATTTCCTCATAAGACCATTGTCGAATCTTCATTTTGATTCCCAATACGGAATTTTTGACGATAGTGAACACCAAGGCAGCAGAACGGTACTAATCGGTTTATCCCTGATAGCGCTGTTTCTGGTTGTGCTTAGTACGATAAATTTTATAAACTTAAATACCGCCCAAGGATTAAGGCGATCCAAAGAAATAGGTATTAGAAAATCTTTGGGAAGTTCAAGAAAGCAGCTAATTTTTCAATTTTTAGGCGAGGCTTTATTTTTGAACATTCTAGCAACCTTTTTGTCAATCTTGTTTTCTCTGATACTCCTGCGTATATTTTCCGATTTCTTGCCCGGCACTTTGGATTATGATGTCCTGGCAAGCCCTGAATTTGTGATTTTCGTTTTATTTTTAATTACAAGTCTAACTCTTTTATCCGGTCTGTATCCCGCATTCGTACTATCAAACTATAATCCCGGTCTTGCTTTGCGAGGTAAATGGAACGTTGGAAACGACAAAGCTGTCTTAAGAAAGTCTTTATCCATATTTCAATTCGGTATAGCGCAACTTTTTATTATCGTAACAGTGATTGTAGCAAAGCAGATTTATTTCCTAATCAATAAGGACATCGGTTTTAAAACTGAGTCCATCATAAATTTGCAAACAGGAAATCTTATACCTTCTGAAAATTATTTCGGTTTCGTAGAAGAGTTGCGAAATACTGTAGGAATAAATTTAGTGAGTCGTGATACCGGAACCCCATTTCAGGCAATGATGGCATACCCTATGGTTTTTAGGGATAAGGAACAAGAAATATCTACAAACGCGATCAAACTAGTAGGAGATCGAGAATATCGGAGTCTGTTCGAGATAAACCTGTTGACCGGAAGGGAACGCCTTAATGACACCATAGATGAATATATTATTAATGAGACTTTTTCAAGATTATTGGGCTTTTCCAATCCTCAAAATGCAATAGGAAATTTTTTATACCTTAAATCAGAGAAAAAATCGGTCCCTATTGTAGGTGTCATGGAGGATTTTTACACTGCCAAATTACACTATAAAATTCAACCAACCGTGTTGACTGGAGGCCCGATTCAAAGTTATAAAAGCTTGAATTTTTCACTTGAAGGCACGTCTGAAAGATGGCCTGAAACCATAGGAAGAATTGCAAAACTATGGGAGCAACATTTTCTAGATGAGCCTTTCGACGTAAGGTTCGTTGATAACACACTCCAAAATTTTTATACGCAGGAGATTAGAATCTCCTTTATGTTGAAATGGGCTACCGGTCTAGCTATTCTAATTAGTTTGATGGGTCTGTGGTCATTAACCATTTATATTTTGGAGACCCGAAGAAAAGAAATTGGTATTCGTAAGATTTTGGGGGCGTCTTTATACCAGCTCAATGTCTTGTTAAGCAAGGAAATAATTTCATTAATTGGAATAGGGTTTTTTATCGCTGTTCCAATCGCATATTTGACATCGCAATTTTGGTTGGATGCATTTGCATACAGAGTAACGATAAGCTGGTGGATATTTTTACTCGGAGGTTTATTAATGTTGGTTATCGCTTTTGGCGTCATAGGTTTCAAAATATTCGCTAGCGTTCAAGCTAAGCCAATCGATAGTTTGAAAATGGAGTAATACATTATTTATAATTCAAATTACCTAAAACCCAATACTTAGCCAGTTTACATAACTGAATAATTATTGGGTTTTTATGCATTTCCCAACAAAATCAAATAATATTAGCGATTTCGTAGTTCATGCATCGTCAAGATAAACCGCAATTAATTACAGGATGCGCAGGCCTTTTTTGTTGACCCAGACTGACAGATACAAGTATCATCACATTGGACGCAAGAACTACAGTTATTTCCGTCGCAACACTTGTAACAATCACCACAACCACCAAAAATAGTGCTCAGCTGACTTCTTTCTAGGCCCAGTGGAAGGGTAGCTGTCACCAGCGGCCATCTATCCATTAATTCAAATCAAACGGAATCCTTTTTTCCATATCCAGCTCGAATTTCCCGTAAGGATTGATGTGTTTGTATATGATTGGAGTCAGGGCCCTTAGGTCATCGGTACCCATCAAACCACCCCACTTTTTTGCCGACAATATTTCTTGTATCATCAACGTATTTATGTAGACAAGGCTGTTTTGCAACAAATGTAGACAAAGTACGGACAGTTCCTGATCTTTCATATTGTTGGTGGAAATCTCCCCCGATTTACCGTAAAAAATAAAGCTATTGGCGGAATTCCAGTTCTCCACCACGTTGAGCCCTTGGTTAATCTCTATACGTAAGGGTTTGGAGGTAAGGTATTCGCAAAGAAAAATGGTCTTCACAACCTTTCCAAGTTCCTGTAATGCCTTGTAGCTACATTGATGGATACCCTTTTTGTAGTCCTTTAAACTAAAGGTCACCGTCCCTTTTTCCTTGTCGATGTCAAGGATACGGCAGGGATCGGGTGAAAGAAGATGTCATTACCTGGGGAGATCTCTATAACCACGAGTTGGTATACTAGAGAAGTCAGCAGAAGTCATAGTAGCCAACTAGGTTAATAGCAGCTGCATATCACAAGGAAGGTAAAATGTCAGTTGATGAAATTTTAAGTAAACTCAAAATATCAAGAGGTACCTATTATAAATATCTGGATTATGCTAAAACAGAAGTTAGAAGGTATAAGCCTCGCAAAAGATAAGATGGCTTTTCGTATCAGTAACTATTTTTTAGTTACAGATAATTTTTGTACCTTTATTTATGGGTAAAATCGTAAAACTAATTGATAAGTTTCAAGGAAGCCCTAAAGATTTAACTTGGGAGGAACTTATCAAGATATTAGCACATTTCGGTTTTGTAGAACTCTCCAAAAAAGGAAAAGCAGGCGGTTCTAGAGTAAAGTTTGCAAATGAAAATAAAGATATTATCAACTTGCATAAACCGCACCCTAGCAACATTATAAAACCTTATTTAATTAAACAAATCATTGAAAAACTAAAAGCATGGCAGATTATTTAAAACATAAAGCATATTTAGGTTCTGTTGAGTTTAGCGCAGAGGATGGCATTTTACATGGGAAAATTATTGGTATAAACGATTTAGTAACGTTTGAAGCTGATTCTGTTAATGAACTTCAAAAGGTCTTTAATGAAGCTGTAGAAGATTATCTTGAAACATGCAAAGAGCTAGAAAAAGAGCCGAATAAGTTTTTTAAAGGTGTTTTTAATGTTCGCACTTCAAACGAACTACACAGGGATTTAGCTTTAATTGCTGAGAAAAAACAAATGAAGCTGAATGAACTTGTAAATAAGGCTTTTGATTTTCTTGTTAAGAATGAGGATAAAGTGTTGAATTAAATTCTAATTAAACGATGAAAAAAGCTATTATATATTTAATGATGTTCTTTGGGGTAGCAATTTCTGCACAGGAAAAAGTTATTGAATTTACAACTACCCGTTGGGCAATTGGTGACATAAATATAAAATCAAAAGTCCATTTTGAACTTTATAAAGATTTTTTGATAATGACTTATCTTGATAAGAAAATCGTTAAAAGATTGGCAAAAAAAGGGGTAAACCCTACTACTACGTTTGAATATTCATTTAATAAAAGGCAAACAAATGGGGGTATAGAATACTCTTATCAAAGCGATACTGAGGATTTCTTAATTAGAACAGAATCTGATGCTATTAAACCCAAACCATCAGTTAAAATTAGCAATAAAGATTCCTTTAGTGGGGTAGTTACTAATTCCCTATATTTTTCAATCTAAAGTTTTAAATAAAGGATAGGTTAGGATGCCAGGTCGTAATTAAATAAATGATTAATAATTCCAACTGAAGAAATTAAAGTTAAAGCGGTTAATTTTGCAATAAGAAAATGGTCTGAAGTAAATGGTGTTAAAGTTAGAGTTAACTTTTATAAAAATGTAGACGACGCACCTCAAAAAAAGATAGTGCTTAAAAATATAGTTGTCGACTTACCAACTCAGGAAGACTCGGATTGGATACGAATCGACTTGAATGAAAAGGACATTTATATCACGCAAGATTTCTTCGTCGGAATTGAATTCATACCAAATTTCGAAAATCCAACGATAGTGGACTTGGGCGGAATATTGACAAAGGGAAAAGGATATAGCCGAGAAAGTAGCTTAGGTAGTTGGACAAAACTAAATGGAGGAGCTTCTATCAACGTTGAGATGGAGTACTAAAAAATTCACGCATAACATAGAACTAAGCTAAACCAAAGTTCAAATAAAGGATAGGTTACTACTTTGGTTATCAAAGTCTCAACAGTTAATAATTTGCAAGCGAGTAGATAATACGCTATATTGCATCAATATGAATACTATTCAGCTTTATGTCAACAATTAGAAAATCGATCACATTCACGCAACAACAAGATTTGTGGATCAAGCAACAAATTGAGAAAGGGGATTATACAAACGATAGTGAATATTTACGTGATTTGGTACGTAGAGACCAAGCAGACCAACAAAAATTGGATGAACTTCGCTCAGCCCTTCAAGAGGGACTTGATAGTGGTATAAGCGATAAGACTGTTGATGACATTTGGAGGGAAGCGGAGGAGCGACACGCCAAAGAGAATGCGTGAATTTCAACTAAGCAAAACTGCAGAATCGGATATTTCCTTAATAGCCGACTATACCATATTTAAATTCGGCATTGGTCAAGCAAGAAAATATCGAAATGGACTTATTGATACGTTTAATCGGTTAGCACTAAATCCTAAATTGGGACGAGCTTTTATGATGCCCTATAATCTCGGGTTAAAAAGATATCGATATGAAGCCCATATGGTTTTTTATAAAGAAACAAGTACCGGTATACTAATTGTACGTGTACTTGGTGGTATGATGGACTTTAAAAGACATTTATAAAGTTCAAATAAAGGATAGTTTGGAATTCCAGAAAGTCCAACAACTTGTTGGACAAATACCCTGGGGCCACCATATTTTGATAATCCAATAACTTGTTGAGTGATTTTTTGGAGATGACCCAGTGGTGACACCTTTAAGTTCAAATAAGGGAAATATTTTCTTAATGAAGAACAAAATCTAATACGGTTTATTACAAAAAACACGAACAAAACTAGACAAAAGACAAAATTATATTGACAAATTACGTATATTTGAGAAATAATAATTGGCCATGAAGAGAACTGAATCCAAGATTGCCAACGGCGAGTTCACCGATTGGGACGATGAGTCCAGGAAATACGACATGATAAAGTTGGTCCGGGACGGTATCGCATATAACGACTTTCTTGAATTTTTCAGTGATGAGCCCTTTACTGAAAAAGAATGGTCCAACTACCTGGGAATCTCAACAAGGACACTCGACCGTTACAGGAACGGAACAAAAAATTTCCCTTCAAAACAGTCGGAGCGGATAATCGAAATCAAACGGCTTCTCAATTATGGGGAATCGGTTTTCGAGGACCGGGATAATTTTATGTATTGGATGTCAACACAGAACATACCCATGGGCGGCATTGTTCCCAAGGAGCTACTTGATACGACCATGGGCATAAATATGGTCCATGATCAGTTGGGAAGGATAGAGCACGGAATCCTCGCATGAGGGTATATCGGCTCACTAAGGAAAAATATAAGCAGGATCTTTCTGGAAAAGGGGCCGAGACTCATGGTGGCCGTTGGAACAGCAAGGGAACAAGGATGCTATATACCTCTGATTCCCGCGCACTCGCAAAGCTGGAAGTAGCCGTGAACATGTCGCTGAACAAGCTTCCCAAGAACTACTACATGACCGCATTGGAAATACCTGACAATCTTATTAGGGAATACAATATCAACCTTTTAAAAGGGCAGGACTGGAAAAATAATCCTCCTATAAAGTTCACACAGACGGAGGGGGACAAATTTATAGTGTCCGGCAAGGCCTTGGCCATGAAAGTTCCATCTTCCGTAGTGGAGGGTGACTTTAACTATTTGATAAACCCAGAACATAAGAATGCCGATAAAATCGAAATTGTAAGTAGTGCGAAGTTCAATTTCGATATGAGACTATTTAAGTAGGATTGAATACATCGATCTATAGATCAAAAGCATAGACCTTTTCACAAATACTACTTTGTATTCCTGCCTAAGTTCAAATAATAGAATATTAAAATAGACACGTAAGTAGGATGTTATCTAATTGTTCGCGGTTCTTTAAAATAACCGAGATAGAATGTATCTTTTATGCTCTTAGTAAGTCTACTATATGAACTATAAAACTTTAGAAGTTATGAATACATGTAAATGCACAAATTGCGATTGTTCTAAATGTAATTGCGGAAATTGTTCAGAAAGGAATTGTCCTTGTACTAAATGTGAATGTGATAAATGCGATTGTTGCTAAATTTAATAAAGGTTAGTTTAAAAACTAACTTTTTATGTGCGCTACGCATACCATATATCTATAGGGTGCAAATCCCGAGCGAGCCATCCAATGGGAATCGTTAGCCAAGAGCAAGGGTGTTGTGGGCGACCACAAATCTGAAGGAAGCTGG
>Ga0105054_10001744_pt1 | contig 35483 bp, 32 predicted proteins | sample BON02_FD_78091 | JGI IMG/M metagenome (GOLD analysis project Ga0105054, IMG submission 78091) | Freshwater microbial communities from Lake Bonney liftoff mats and glacier meltwater in Antarctica - BON-02 (megahit assembly) | ecosystem: Environmental > Aquatic > Freshwater > Ice > Glacier...
CGCAGCAGGCCCTGCAGCCATTGCAGAACGCCGCCTATCGCGGTCGCCCGGCCGGGATGGGCATGAGGTCATTCGCGGGCGGTGAATGGATCGCCCTGCAGAGCCTGGGCGACGGGGCGAGCGCCGTCGTCGATCGCGTCCGGGCCGACGCCGCGCGTCTGCGCGCTTCGCCGATTGTGGTCCTGGACATGCGCGGCAACGGCGGCGGCACATCGATGCTGGGCCGTCAGATCGCTGAGGCGCTGATGGGGCGCGCCTTTGTCAGGGCCCGCACGGCGGGTAATGGGACATGTGGCGCTGTCTGGCGCGCCAGCGCCGGCAACCTCGTCGCCCTGCGCGGATGGCGCGCTCTGGCAGACGAGCGTAGGCCGGAGTTCTCGTCCTGGCTGGAAAGCAGCATCGCCCGAATTGAGCGGGCTTACTCGGCGGGCCAGTCGACCGATGGGCGGGTTGTTGACTGCGCGCCCCGGCGCGCGCCGCAGGGTGCCGGCCCGGCCTCGTTGATGCATGGCAGGCTGGTGCTGCTCACTGACGAATCCTGCTTCAGCTCCTGTCTTATGGTCACCGACGATTTCCGACGGCTAGGGGCGCTGCATCTCGGCCATGCCACCGACCGGGCCACCCGCTACATGGAGGTGCGCGCCATGCCACTGCCCTCGGGACTGGGCGCATTCACCACGCTGCAGAAGATGGCTTTGGGCGAGATGGCGACCGGACCGTTTCTGCCCGACATCGTCCATGAGGGACCAATGTACGATGACGCTGCGCTTGAGGCATGGGTCATGGCGGCGGTCACCTCTCATTGAGCAGGTCGAACAGATCGAAGGTCATCGGTACGCCTGACCGCTTGGCTTGAATCCTGCGGTGGCAACGACCGCACACTACCCCCAGCCGACCGAGGCGATGTCCGCTTCCGACAGATCGGGGGAATGTCCACTATCGGGCACGGGGGGAGACCGTTCACGCCCCTGAGCGGACATTGGAGGCCGGTCGGCTCAATGCCCGCCGAACCGGAACCGGACGCCCCCGTTGACGGTGAACCCTTCCAGCGGGGCCCAGGAATCGACCGTCCAGCTTCCAGACGGAGACCTTTGAGGCAGCAAGAGCGGGTCGTATCGGGTCTGACGCACGTTCAGAAGGTTTTCGAGGTTGAGGAAAAGCCTGACGCCGTTTCCCACGACAATCTCGCCCAGCGCGCCCAACTCGACATAGTCCCGGCCCTCGGAGCGGTAGGGGTCGCCGTCCAGCGGTTGCGAGCCGGTGTAGTAGGCTTCCAGGCCGACCCGGCCCCGGTCGTGCTCCTCCCACATCATCACGACACCCCCCGAGTGGCGCGGCGTCAGAGGCACAGTCCGGCGTCCAATCCCGACAGGATCAGGTTCGTTGGCATCGACGTAGACGTAGTTGCCGGTCACGGTGAAAGCGTCGTGCTTGTAGCGAAGCAGTAGTTCGGTTCCGCGCGTTCGCGTCGTGCCGCCGCTGTTGGCGAGCCGAATACGGTTCGCGGCTACTTCGCGCACCTGAACGGCGTCTTCGATGTCTGAGCCAAACAAGGTCAGTGTGGCCTCGAACGGACCTGCGGCATACCCAAGGTCAAACGACACCGTCTGGGCAGTCTCCGCTTCAAGACCGCCGATGGGCTCCAGTCTCGACAGGCCGGAGGCCTCTGTTTCCTCGACAAAGGGTGTCGGCGCATAGAAGCCCTTTCCCCATGACGCCCGCATCGTCCAGGGTCCGGGGCGGTAAAGGGCCGAGAGCCTGGGACTGAAATGGGAGCCATATTCGCTCTGGGCATCCCAGCGTCCGCTGCCTGACAGCGCCACCTTGTCCCCGATCTTGCGCTCGACCTGCACAAAGAGCGCAGGCGTGTTGAAGTTGTAGTCGAAGCCGGGGAAGGCCTCTGATGCGTAGTCGTCGGATTGCATGGCTGCACCGGCGACCCACAAAGAGCCCGCCCAATCCGCCGATAACGACGCTTCGCCAAACACGGTCTGGTGCTCGTCCCGCTCGGTCAGCCCACCGAACTGGTGTCGATGGTCTTGCGACACGGCTGAAACCCTCAACCGGGCGAAGCCCCAGACCCCCAGCGGCCGTTCCAGGATCGCGCCACCGTCAAGCCGGGTTGTGTCCTGAAGCTGGAGGAAGGGAAGGCCATCCGGGGCGTTTCGCCCGGTAACGGTCCCGCCCACCCGCTCCTCCTGCATGGCACCGAGTGTGAAGAACGCCGTCGCTCCGCTATCGCCGGACCAGAAGAGGCGTGGACGCACCGCCCATCGGTCATATCCGGCCATGTCCGCCCAGCCGTCGCCATCAATATCCTGCCCGGTCTGGTGATTGAGCCCGAGAAGGACGGAGCCCGCCCAAGCCTGTGAAAGCGGTCCGGATCCATAGGCCGACACGTCCTGACCCTCTCGCGATGTGGCATTGAGGATCAGTTCGCCCTCTGGCTCGTCAGAAGGCCGCCGCGAGATCAGGTTGATCACGCCACCCAGAGCGGCGGGTCCATACAGGGCAGACGCCGAACCCTTGATGACCTCGACCTGCCCCAGATCGCTGGGCGGGATTTGCAGCAGGCCCAGTGATGAGGTTTGCCCTCCGTAAAGCGGGAGGCCGTCCGCCAGAAGCTGGGTGTAACGACCGCTCAGGCCCTGAACCCGAATGTTGGCGGACCCCAAGGCAGGCGATGTCACCTGAACCCGAAGGCCGCCCGTTTCGGCGAGCAGCATCGAAATATTGCCCGGTCGCATGAGGAGTTTTTCCTCGATCTCCTCCTGATTGATCACCTCGACCCGGACAGGCTCGTCCTGAACGCGACGGTTCGACCGCGTGGACTGAACGATGACCTCGTCGATCTCGACGGCCTCGGGCTCCGATTGGTTCTGGGCAAGAACAGGCGTCGCGAGGATCGAACCGAGCAACCCCGCTGCGCCGAAGCAGGAACACAACTTGACAATCTTGCTCACGCCCAACCCTTTTCGATCCGGATGGCGGCGGTTCTACGCGAAGGTCGCCCATGGCGTAACCTGCCAGATTGGGCGATCTATGACCTCGCAGTGGCATTCGCTTCCCACCCCACCGAGACCCCCGGAATGTCCGCTTCCGGGGCATCGGGGATAGGCGGCTCTCGGACCCATTGCGGACGTTCAGTCGATAGCGTCATGGGTTGTGAATCAACGCCTCGCTTAACACCTCAGGAGTCCACGAATGACGCCGCTACTTGCCCAGAGGCTGATTGCCGTCCCGTTCCTCATACTAGGGGCCTGGTGTCTGGTATTTCCCGACATGGTTGAGCTGCTTTCCGTTCGTCCCGAGCATTATCAGGGCACGATCGCGACCGGCTTGTTCATCGGTTGCTTCGGGGCCCAGGCCATTCTCTCTGGTCTGTTCGCGGCATTCAGCCGATTCACCAAAACCACCTTCCTCGTCTACGGGATCGCCCTGCTACCGTTTTTCTGGTTCAACTATTGGTTCGTCTTCGTCGTCCCGATTTTCAATTCCTGGATGATCCTGGATGTGCTCTCGAATGTCGCGATGTTGGCACTCTGCGTTGTCGGATATCGAAATAGCTCAGACGAAGTTGCCAATTAGCCGCCACCGAAGCACCCCCTTCCCACCCGAAATCAGACAGTCAGCTAACGTCCGCTCACCACCCCTGACCGCCGTTCGGAGCGTCCGCTTCCCGGCTCAATCGTCGCCAGACCCCCCTTGGGCAAAGCCCCGGCGCGACGGGTCGTGAGCGGGTTGCGGCCTGCCGCCTCCGGGGTCAGTCCTCAATAGCCTTTCACAATCCGTCACCCTCGAGCTTGTCCCGAGGATGACGGAGTTAAAATATGTTATTCAGGTCAATAGCTTGTCTAATCATAGAGCTGGCGGCTATTACGTCCGGACCCTAGGCTGGCCGCCGCTGGCGCATGGCCTGGATGATGGTGCCGTCGTCGAGCCAGTCGAGTTCGCCGCCGACCGGGACACCACGGGCCAGGGAGGTGATCTCGACGCCCGTCCCGGCCAGCCGTTCGGCGATATAGTGGGCGGTGGTTTGGCCGTCGACGGTGGCGGGCAGGGCCAGAACGACCTCACGGACCTCGCCGCCCCCATCTCTTGAGCTGCTGGCCCGGCCGACCAGTTCGTTGACCCGGAGCGCATCGGGGCCGACGCCGTCCAGCGCCGACAGCAGGCCACCCAGCACATGGTATTTTCCGCGAAAGGCGCCCGATCGCTCCATGGCCCACAGGGCGCCGGCCTCTTCGACCACACAGATCAGGGCGTTGTCGCGGGCGCTGTTGGAGCAGATCGAACAGGGGTCGCGGGTGTCGGGCGCGCCGCAGACGGAACAGGACACAACCCTGGCCGCCGTCTCGGCCAACGAGGCCGCCAGCGGCACCAGCAGTTGTTCGCGCTTCTTCAGCAAGGCCAGGGCCGCGCGGCGAGCCGAGCGCGGGCCGAGGCCGGGCAGTTTGGCCAGCAGGCTGATCAGGCGTTCGATCTCGGGTCCAGCGGAGGCAGCCATGATCGCGCATAACATGGCGTTTGATCGATTGCCTATGTCTCCCGCGTCTGTGGCTGCGACTGCTGGTTCGTCACAGCGGACACAACGAAATCACGAAGGACACGACGGGACCTGCGCGGGGGCAGTCTCCGGTTCATGTCGAGACGCCTGTCGGATTCAATGCGGCTCCGCCGCGACCGGACACACGCAGAAGAAAACGTAGGCCAGGGCGCATCCCCGGTCCCGTCGTGTCCTTCGTGATTTCGTTGTGTCCGTTGTGATAAACCTTCCGGCGGCCCCGAACTCAGAACAGTTTCGGCATGCCGGGGATGTTCATCCCGGCCATCGGCCCTGCGGCCTCGCGCATCAGGGCGCCGTTGACCTCGTCCAGCTTGCGCCGGGCGTCGGCGTGGGCGGCGACGACCAGGTCGGCGAGAATCTCGCCCTCGCCGGGGACCAGCAGACTGTCGTCGAGGGTCACGGCGGTGATCTCGCCGGCGCCCTTGAGCGCCACGGTCACCAGTCCGCCACCCGAGGTGCCGGAGGCGGTGGTTTCAGCCATTTTCGCCTGGGCGTCCTGCAGCTTTTGCTGCATCGCCTGGGCCTGTTGCATGAGGGCGTTGAGGTCTTGCATGCGTGCAGGATAGGCGCTGATCCCGGCGGGGGACAGGGCTGAAAAGTCACATGCCAATTTGTTTCGCCCTGACTTGAACCCGATCAGGGGACTCCTATTTAGCATCCATCACTGTTGCTGATCAGGACTCCGCCCATGGCCGTCGGTTCCACCCCCGTCCGCGACCTGCCCCTTCCGGACACGGCGCTGGACCAGTTGTTCATCCAGGCCCGCACGCGCAACGCCTGGTCGGATCGGCCGGTGCCCGAGGCCTTGCTGCACCGCCTCTATGACCTGACCAAATTCGGCCCGACGGCGGCTAATTCGAGCCCGGCCCGGTTCATCTTCCTGACCTCGCCCGAGGCCCAGGCGCGGCTGGCACCCCTGATGTCAGAGGGCAACCGGGCCAAGACCTTGCAGGCCCCGGTCAATGTCATCATCGGCCAGGACCTAGCCTTTCCCGACACCCTGCCGGTGCTGTTCCCGCATGCGCCGGGGGCCAAGGACTGGTTCGCCGACCCAGCTGCCGCGCGCGAAACCGCCTTCCGCAACAGCGCTTTGCAGGGCGGCTATTTCCTGCTGGCGGCGCGGGCGCTGGGGTTGGATGTGGGGCCGATGTCGGGTTTCGACGCTGCGGGGGTGAAGGATGAATTCTTTGCCGGGACGGCGGTCGAGCCGAATTTCATCGTCAACCTGGGTTACGGCACGGACGAGAACCTGTTTCCGCGGTCGCCGAGACTGGGGTTCGAGGCGGCAGCGCAGATTCTTTAGGGGCAAGGGGCGACCGACACCCCCCTTCCCCCTCGGCGGGGGAAGGGTCGGGGATGGGGGTGGAGGCACGTTCCCGTCGGGACATGACATGTGAGGTGCAAACGCCGCCGCGAACACACCCACCCAACCCTCCCCCGTCGAGGGGGAGGGCTTGTCGGTGCGGCCGCCGCCTGTCGTTGAGGGCCGGTCTTCAGTCCTCGTCCGCCGCCTCGTCCGGAATCACCGGTAGTTCCACGGCCGGGGCCAGGGTCTTGATCTCGCCGATGGTCGCGCCGGGGAAGGCCGCCAGCACGGCCATGACGAAGGGGTCGGCCTCGACGCCGGCGCGCTGTTCGGTGCGTTTGCGGCGGTCGGTCTCGATCATGGTTTCGCCGCCGCCCTGGCCGTTGGCGGCGATCAGCCAGGTGCGGCCGGTCCAGTCCTTGAGCCGCGACGACAGCCGCCGCGCCAGATCGATCGGCGCACCCTCGAGGCTTTCATAGGTGATGGCCCCGGGCTTGAAGGCCACGGGGCGGACGTAGCGCTGGATGTCCATCTGCAGGCCGACCTCGCGCTTTTCGCCGATCAGGGCGACGACGGCCTCGAAGGTCTGGGGGTCGGGCAGGGACGGCGCGGCCGCGGGTCGGGCGGCCAGCTGGGCCGAGGCACCACCGCCGCCTCCACCGCCCCCTGAGGGACCGCGCGCCGGGGCACCGCCAGGCATGGGATCGCCTTCGCGCAAGGCCTTGAGCGCCTCCTCCGGTCCCGGCAGGTCGGCGGCATAGGCGAGGCGGACGATGGCCATTTCGACGGCATCGGCGGGATTGGGTGCGCGCCGGACCTCGTCCAGCGCCTTGAGCAGCATCTGCCAGACGCGGGCCAGGGTGCCGGCCGAGATGACGGCACCGAGGGCTGTCAGCGTCTGCGCCTGATCATTGGGCAGGCGGGTGGCCTGCGGCCCCAGCATCTTGGCCACCGAGGCGGCGTGGCAGTGTTCCAGCAGGTCGTTGGTGATCTGCACCGGGTCGGCGCCGTAGCCATAGAGGGTGCGGAACAGCTCCAGCGCCTCGGGCGTACGGCCGGCCATGATGGATTCGAACAGGGCGATGGTCTGGCTGCGGTCGGCGAGGCCGAGCATGTCGCGCACCACCTCGGTCCTGACCGTCTCGCCCTTGTCGCCCTGGACCAGGGCCTGATCCAGCAGGGACAGGCCGTCGCGGACGGAACCCTCGGCGGCGCGGGCGATCAGGGCCAGGGCGTCCTGTTCGATCTTCATCCCCTCGCGGTCGGCGATACGGGCGAGGTGGTCGACGAGTATCTCGGGTTCGACGCGGCGCAGGTCGAACCGCTGGCAGCGGGACAGGATGGTCACCGGAACCTTGCGGATCTCGGTGGTGGCGAAGATGAATTTGGCGTGGGGCGGCGGCTCTTCCAGCGTCTTCAGCAGGGCGTTGAAGGCCTGGTTCGACAGCATGTGCACTTCGTCGAGGACATAGACCTTGTAGCGCGCCTCGACGGGGGCGTAGCGGACGCTCTCGATGATGTCGCGGATGCCGTCGATGCCGGTGTGCGAGGCGGCATCCATCTCGACCACATCCATATGCTGGCCGGCCATGATGGCGGCGTCGTGCCGGCCTTGGGCGGTCAGTTCCAGCGAAGGGCGGTCGATGGTGTCGGTCTGGTTGTTCAGGGCCCGGGCCAGCAGACGGGCGGTGGTGGTCTTGCCGACGCCCCGCACCCCGGTGAGCATGAAGGCGTGGGCGATACGGCCGGTGGCGAAGGCATTGGTAAGGGTGCGGACCATGGCCTCCTGACCGATCAGGTCCTCGAAGGTATGGGGCCGGTATTTGCGGGCGAGGACGGTATAGGCCGCGCCGTCCTCGGCATGGGCGGCGGGGCCGGACTCAACGGGGGCGGGGTCAGCGGGAGCCGCTTTCGCCTCGACCTTGGGGCCCGGTTTGTCGACGGCAGGAACCGGAGCCGCAGCGGCTTCGGCCTCGCGCATGCCCGCAGGTTCGGGCGATCCGAACATGTCGTCGGTGTCGGGATCGCGCTCGACGACGTCGCCGTCGGGGGCGTCCTCTTCCCACGGCGGGCCTTCGAGACTCGGATCGACATCGCTCATGGGACCGTCTTAGCGCGACTGGGCCGCGACGCTAAGGGGTTCCGGTCAGGAGCTGTGCACGATCTGCCCCCTCCACCCCCGGCTTCGCCGGCGGTCCGCCCTCCCCCAGGGGGGGGAATGCCCTCAACCCTCCGGTCAAGCCGGAAGATGACGACCCACGCTCAAGCAGCAGGCGACCGCGTTGCTCGCGTTGGCACAACAAGGATGGAAGTGGAGACCGCGACCCGAAGGGGAATTCGTTGTGGCTGCTGCCTTCCGGCCCTGACCAGATTGGCGAAACCTTCGCCCGCGATCTCCGGGAGGAAATATGACGATTCCGGCTCGCGGATGCAAGGGCAGCCTTGCTAGACAGCGACCATGCCCCTGCCCGTCCTCAACACTTTCGCCGGCAACCCGCTCGACCGGGCCGGTGATCTTCGCAACGATCCGGACTGGCTGGCGGAACAGGCGGCCAGCCCGGACGCCATGGCCATGGTGCTGTGGGAGGGGCGGCCGCTGATTGAGGCGGGTGAGCCACGGCTGGCGTGGCTGGCGCTGACCCATGCCCGGGCGGTGGTGCCGGATCGGGAGTTGTTTCTGGGGCTGTGGCAGGGGGCGCCCTGTTTTGCGGTTGAGGTCGAGGGATCGGTCGATCCGGCGAGCGGACCGCTGGCGGGCCTCGGGGCCTTTCACGAGATGCGCGAGGCGGCGGCAGTGCTGCCGGGGGCCGACGCGGCGATGGCGGGAACGGCCAAGTCGCTGTTCGACTGGCGGCGGCGGCATGGCTTCTGCGCCAGTTGCGGGGTGGAGACCGAGACCGCCTGCGGGGGCTGGAAACGGATCTGTCCGGCCTGTCGGGTCGAGCATTTCCCGCGCGTGGACCCGGTGACCATCATGCTGCCGGTCTTTTTGGGCGGGGCCGAGCCGGTCTGTTTGCTGGGGCGGCAGGCGGCCTGGCCCGAGGGGCGGATGTCGGCGCTGGCGGGGTTTCTGGAGCCCGGCGAGACCATCGAGGCGGCCTGCGCCCGCGAGATCGAGGAAGAGGCGGGGCTGACGGTGACGGGGGTGCGTTATCACTCCAGCCAGCCTTGGCCGTTTCCGTCGCAACTGATGATCGGCCTGATCGCCGAGGTCGATTCGGTCGACGCCCGGCCGGACCAGACCGAGCTGGAGGCAGTGGCCTGGCTGACGCGGTCGGAAGCCGCCGACTGCCTCGCCGGAACGCACCCGACCATCAAGGCCCCGCCGCGATTCGCCATCGCAAGGACGCTGTTGCAGGCGTGGGTGGATGGGTTTGAAGTCTGAGGCCGTCCCCGGCGCAGCCGGGCTTCAAGATGCGGCATGGTCCGGAGGCCGGAAGGTTCATCACAACGAACACAACGAATTCATAAAGGACACGACAAGGGTTGTGACTGGCTCCGCTCCCGTTGTGCCCGTCGTGCCCCCTTTGTGTTCGTTGTGATGAACCGTCTGGCGGCCAGAGCCGGAGCTCTGATCCGGCTTCGCCGGGGAAGAGGCTACTGGGCCAGCGCGCGGGCGGCTTCCAAGTCCGCCGGGTTGTCCACCGACAGCGGGGCCTCGTCGATGACGGCGGCCCAGATCTGCAGGCCCATTTCGAGGGCGCGGAGCTGTTCCAGCTTTTCGCGACGCTCCAGCGGCGACGGCGGGGCGGCGCAGAACCGTTCCAGCGCGGCGCGGCGGTAGCCGTAGAGGCCGATGTGCCGCCAGACGGGGGCGTCGCCGAACAGGGTCGAGCGGGTGAAATAGAGGGCGCGGCCGTGGCGTTCGCCTGCGGACAGGGCGACCACCGCCTTGACCACATCAGGATTGGTGCGGTCGGAGGCCTCGGCCTCGGGCGCGATCAAGGTGGCGATGTCGCAGGCGGGCTCGCCATGCAGCAGGGCGGCGCAGGCGGTGGCGAGGCCGGGATCGGCGAAGGGCATGTCGCCCTGCAGATTGATCACCGCATCATGGTGGCCGTCGGGATCGATGGCCGCCAGGGCGGCGCGGATACGGTCGGAGCCCGAGGGCAGGTCCGGATCGGTCAGGACCGCCACGCCCCCCGCCGACTCAATGGCAGCGACGATCCCGGGATCGCCAGCGGCCACCGCGACGGGCAGACCCGACAGCACGGCCTGTCGCCAGGCCCGCACGATCATCGGTACGCCGCCGATATCGGCCAGGGGTTTGTCGGGAAGCCGGGCTGCGGCCATCCGGGCCGGGATCAGGATCAGCGGGTTCACGTTAAAATCCCATACAGGTCACGCCTGCGACGCTCAGACCGACCTTCAGCCGGTTGCGAAGGCCGCGCTAGCGTGTAAGAGACGGCCACGCAAGAAAACGCTCCAACGCGCCTGCTGAGGGGCCCGGATACGGGATGAGACGACGCGCATGAGCGGCGATCTGAAGCTGAACAAGATTCTCGGTGCCGGTCTGGCCACCGTGCTGGTGATTATGGGGGTCCGCGAGGTCTCGGGTTTCGTTTATCACAACGAGACCCCTGAAAAGATGGGCTATTTCGTCGATGCGCCGGAAGAATCCGCCAGCGGTCCCGCCGAGGTCGTGCTGCCGCCCGACTGGGGCACGGTGATGCCGGTCGCCGATCTGGCCGCCGGCGAGGCCGCTTTCGCCCGCTGCAAATCCTGCCATACGGTCGCCGCGGGAGGGGCCAACGGCATCGGCCCCAACCTGTACGGCGTGATCGGCGGGCCGGTGCTGCATATGGCCGGTTTCGCCTATTCCGACGCCCTCACCGCCCACAAGGTCGGGGCGCCCGCCTGGACCCTTGACGAGATGGACCTGTTCCTGACCGCGCCAGCCCGCCATATCCCGGGCACCAAGATGTCATTTGCGGGCATTCGTGACACCACCACCCGCGTCAATCTGATCGCCTGGATGCGCTCGCAAGGCTCGACCGGCATGGCCATTCCAGCCCCCGATCCGGCGCGCCAGCCCGGCACGGCTCCGGCCGCTCCGGTTGAAGGCGCGGCCCCGGAGGCGGGTGCTGAGGCTGTGGCTCCGGCTGCGGATGCGGCACCGGTCGCGACCAACTGAGGCTGACGGTTTCTGAATGACGAAAGGACGGTCTTCGGGCCGCCCTTTTTCGTTGGAGTCAAAGCCGGCGAAAGACCGGCCCTGCGGAGCCCGCCACGCGATGGCGGGCGTCGGCCACGGCGAACGGTTCGATGACCACCGCGCCGTGATGGCCAGTCGCGTGCAGTACGCGGTCGCCGTCCAGCATGAAGCCGGCATGGCCGTTCCAAGGGCCTTCGGCGGGATCGAGCCAGATCACCAGATCGCCGCGCCGGGCCTGACCCGCCGCCACGCCCTCGCCGAGTTCCGCCTGCTGGTCCGCATAGCGCGGCGCGGCGTGGCCACAGGCATAGAGGGCCTGCTGCACCAGACCACAGCCATCGGTGCCGAGCGAGGAGCGGCCACCCAGATGGTAGGGCGTGCTCAGCAGCCGTTCGGCCACCTCGACCGGCTCGGCCGCGAAACTGCCGATGGGGGCGAGGCCCGTCGGGTCGCCGACCTCTACGACGAGGGCGTTGAGGGGCAGTTCGCCGTCGGTCGAGCCGATCCGGTGGGTGGCTAGCGGCGCGCCGTCCTTGAGGGCGGACAGCACCACCCAGCCCACTACACCGTCGCGGCGGGCGCGGCCCCAGACCTGATCGCCGCGGGTCTCAAGCCCGTCGAAGGCTTCACCGAAGATCAGTTGATCGACCGGATGGTCGCCCGGCGTGGCATTGCGGTGGAGGTCGGCGACCGGAACCGCGCAGTACATGGGCCGCACCGCGCGGAAGGCGGCGGCGCGCACGATCCCCTCCAGCGCCTGCTCGGCCAGATCGGACCGGGCGAGGGTGGTGCGGGGATCAGGACTGGCGGCGGCTGCGGTCAAACGTGGGCTCGTCCGGTTAAGCCGTTGTCGTAACGCAAGAAGCCGAAAGGGCCGTTAACGGGGGATGGGAATCCTGAGGGTCGGAACCTTGAGACCGCGACCCCCGTTGGTTCCGCACGCTGTCTATCGTGGGGCACGACCCAGGAGCTCGATCAGCTCACCCGCCCTGGTCTGTCGCTCTAACGAATTTTCGCCGGTCATCGCCTCCATGGCGCAGTGGTCGAGATGGCCCTTCAGGACTTCGCTTTCGACCCGCGTCAGCGCCGCGCGGACAGCCTGCAACTGTGTCAGGACATCCATGCAGTAGCGTTCGTCCTCGACCATACGACCGATACGCCTGAAACCGGCGCTCCCCTCGCAGAAGCCGCCCCGTTTGTGCGGCCGATATTCAGACAGTGCCGGATAGTGCCAGGGACAGGGACGCGGGTGCAGCGACAGAAGCCAATGCTCCCACGCCCCACCGACCGGGTTGGACGCCTTTCGTCTGTTGATGCGCCAGGAACGCTTCTTCGCCCGCAACCTCAGGGCCTGGGTACCCGTTTCGGCCAGGATCAGGAGACCGGAGGTTCGTGATGGAAAAGACAAAATATCTGAGATTCGGCGCGATGATCGCGACGTCTACGCTCGTGATGTTCGGAGTGATGTATCTGAACACCTACCAACTGGATCACGTCAGATTCAGCGAAACGCGGGCATGGATGGCCTTGGTGATGGGCGCAGTCATGGCGATCATCATGCTCCTGTTCATGTTCAGGATGTACACGGATAAACGCCTGAACATGGCTATCATCGGCGGGGCCGTTCTGGTGTTTGCGGGATCACTCTGGCTCGTTCGCAGTCAGCAAACGATCGGCGACGTCTCGTATATGCGCGCGATGATCCCTCACCATTCGATCGCCATTCTCACCAGTGAACGCGCCCATATTCGCGATCCGAGGGTGCGCGAACTGGCAGACGGCATCCTCGAGGCCCAGAAGCGGGAAATCTCACAGATGAATGCCCTCATCGCCGACCTTGAGCGTAATCCCACGCCCACAGGTACGCCCGGTCTTCCTCCGGTCAACAAACGATAGTCCAGTTCGCCAGCCAGGATCGAACTGGACCGGACGAACCCGTGATCCGTTGGCGGTCGCCGCAACCGATGCCGAGCGTCCATTCCGGGTTTGTCGGCTCGCATCGGTCGTTTTCGGCCCCGGCGCGTTATGCCCCAAGCCGGTAGGTTGGCGAATACCCGGTTTGGGTATCGACGACCCTGCTCGTCAGGATAATTCTCATGTCTCGCACAGCCCCCCGGAACGAAGTCGACGCCCCGAAGTCCGGCTGCTGCGCGGGCTCAAAGACTGCCGGTGATGCCAACACGGTGATCGATCCGGTCTGCGGCATGTCCGTCGATCCGGAAACGACCGCCCACAAGGCGACCCACGAACAGACGGACTATTTCTTCTGTTCGGTCGGATGTCGCACGAAATTCGTTGCGTCACCGCAGACCTGGCTTGGTCCAGCGACCGAGCCCGCACCGGTCGTCCCGGGCACCATCTACACCTGTCCCATGCATCCACAGATCCGACAGGAGGGCCCCGGGGCCTGCCCGATCTGCGGCATGGCGCTGGAGCCTGAAACGGTGACGGCTGACGCGCCGGTCAATCACGAACTGATCGATTTCACCCGACGGTTCCGGCTGGGGCTTGTGCTGACCCTGCCGGTGTTTGCGCTGGAGATGGGCGGTCATCTGACCGGTCTTTCCATGCGGATTCCGGGGCAGACGTCCAACTGGATCCAGTTCGTCCTGGCCACACCGGTCGTGCTGTGGGCCGGCGCGCCCTTCTTCCAGCGCGGCTGGGCCAGTCTGCGGACCCGCAAACTCAATATGTTCACCCTGATCGCCATGGGGGTCGGGGTGGCCTGGGCCTACAGTGTCGTGGCGGTGCTGGCTCCCGGGGTGTTCCCGCCAGCCTTCCTGCGGATGGACGGCAGTGCCCCCGTCTATTTCGAGTCGGCGGCCGTCATCACGGTCCTGGTCCTGTTCGGTCAGATTCTGGAACTGCGCGCCAGGGAGCAAACCTCCGGTGCCCTGCGCGCGCTGCTGGATCTCACGCCCAAGACAGCCCGGCGTCTGAAGGGTGATGGCACTGATGAGGACGTGACGCTGGACCTGGTCGTCGTCGGCGACCGGCTCAGGATCCGTCCGGGCGAACAGGTGCCGGTGGACGGCGTGATTCTGGACGGGCGGGTCTCGATCGACGAGTCGATGGTCACCGGCGAATCCATGCCCGTGACCAAGGAGGTGGGCGCGGCGGTCGTCAGCGGTTCCCTGAACCGGACCGGGTCGTTTGTGATGCAGGCGGACAAGGTCGGGGCCGACACCCTGCTGGCGCGGATCGTCCAGATGGTCACCCAGGCCCAGCGCAGCCGCGCGCCGATCCAGCATCTGGCCGACACCGTGTCCGGCTGGTTCGTGCCCATGGTCATTGCGACAGCTTTAGTCGCTGCGGTCATCTGGGGCCTCGTAGGTCCAGAGCCGCGACTGTCCTATGCTCTTGTCGCCGCCGTTTCGGTGCTGATCATCGCCTGTCCGTGCGCACTTGGCCTCGCCACACCCATTTCGATCATGGTCGGCGTGGGACGGGGCGCGAGCGCAGGCGTGCTGATCAAGAGCGCCGAGGCGCTGGAGCGGTTCGAGAAGGTCGACACTCTCGTACTGGACAAGACCGGGACCCTGACCGAGGGGCGGCCGTCGGTGACCGCGATTCAGCCGACGTCCGGGTTCGACGAGACCGAATTGCTTCGTCTGTCCGCCAGCCTTGAACGGGGCAGCGAACATCCGCTGGCAGACGCGATCGTGTCGGCGGCGACCGACCGCAAGCTGACCTTGTCGGAAGCGACCGACTTCGACAGCCCGGTTGGGCGCGGTGTCTCCGGCGTGGTCGACGGTCGCCCGGTGGCGCTGGGTAATAGCCGGTTCCTGGGCGAACTCGGGGTCGATGTCTCCGCGCTGGAGGCCGGGGCCAATGCGCTCAGGGGCGATGGCGCGACCGCCATCTTCGTCGCGGTGGACGGCAAGGCGGCGGGCGTGCTCGGTATCGCCGATCCGATCAAGCCAACCACAGCCGAGGCCATCACGGCTCTTGAGGCCGCCGGTCTGCGGCTGGTGATGATGACCGGCGACAACCGCACCACAGCCGAGGCCGTCGCCCGTCGGCTCGGGATCGACGAAGTCCAGGCCGAGGTCCTGCCCGAGGACAAGGCGTCCGTCGTCCAGCGCCTCAGAGCTGAGGGTCGCGTGGTCGCCATGGCGGGCGACGGGGTCAATGACGCGCCGGCCCTGGCCGCTGCAGATGTCGGGGTAGCCATGGGCACCGGCTCGGACGTCGCCATTGAGAGCGCGGGCGTCACCCTGCTGGGTGGGGACCTCCAGGGCATCGTGCGCGCGCGGCATCTGTCCAGGGCCGTGATGGGCAACATCCGCCAGAATCTGGTGTTCGCCTTCGGCTACAACGCGCTGGGCATCCCGATTGCAGCAGGGCTGCTCTATCCTGTGTTCGGTTGGTTGCTGTCTCCGGCTCTCGCGGCCCTGGCCATGGCGCTATCATCGGTCAGCGTGATCGCCAACGCGCTCAGGCTGAAGGCTGTGCGGCTTTAGACCGTAGAGATCGGAAGATTGGATCGACTGCGGCGGCGGAACCTGGGTTCTGTCAGGGCATGTAGCCGGGTCAAAGCCGCGGGCGCATCCGCTATCCAGCCGTCCTGCTCGTTCGGAACGGCCACTCTTCGGCGGCCACCCGCCGCCGCACAGACTTACCCCGCAACAAACCGCCGCTTCAGCATCTCGAAACAGGCCCGCAGCGCCTGGGCCTCGCCGCCTTCGGGCCAGCCGGGGCGAGCGCGCGGGTTCCAGGCGAAAATGTCCATATGGGCCCATGAGCCGGTCGTCGGGGCGAACCTCTGCAGGAACAGGGCGGCGGTGACGGAGCCGGCCTGGGCCCAGGCGGCGGAATCGTTACGCAGGTCGGCGATCTCGGCCTCGATCGAGGCGCGATAGCCGGGCCAGAGCGGCATCCGCCAGAGGGGGTCACCGACGGCGCGACCGGCGTCGAGCAGGTCGGCGGCCAGCGCGTCATCATCGGTATAGAGTGGCGGCAGTTCCGGCCCGAGGGCGACGCGAGCGGCACCGGTCAGGGTGGCGAAATCAAGGGTCAGGTCGGGCAAATGCTCACCGGCGCGGGTGAGGATGTCAGCGAGGATCAGCCGGCCCTCGGCGTCTGTATTGCCGATCTCGATGGTCAATCCCTTGCGGCTGTTGAGGATGTCGCCGGGGCGGAAGGCGTCGGCGGAGATGGCGTTCTCGACCGCCGCCACCAGCACGACCAGCCGCACCGGCAGTTTGGCCTGCATCACCAGCCGGCCCAGCGCCAGGGCATGGGCTGAACCGCCCATGTCCTTCTTCATATTGCGCATCCCGGTGCCGCCCTTGATGTTGAGGCCGCCGGAATCGAACACCACCCCCTTGCCGACCAGGGCGACCAGCGGCAGGTCGGGACGGTCGAGGTTCCAGCCGATCTCAATCACGCGGGGCGCGCGGTGGGGCGCGGCGGCGCGGCCGACCGCGTGGACGGCGGGATAGTTGTCCTCCAGCAGGGCGTCGCCGGTGATGACCGACAGGGTGGCGCCGGACGCCGAAGCGACCTCGCGGGCGATGGTCTCGATATGCAGCGGCCCCATGTCGGCAGCGGGGGTGTCGATCATCTCGCGGGCGAGGGCGCAGGCCGAGGCGATGCCCAGGGTGGCCGTGATATCCAGCCCCTCGGGCGCGACCAGCCGGACGCGGTCGCGCTCGGGTCGGGCCTTGTAGCGGTCGAAGACATAGGCCCCGAGCAGGAAGGCCAGGGCGGCCCGGCGGGCGTCTTCAGGGTCGGCCTCAAGCCGATAGAGTCCCGGCGGCAGTTTCGCCGGCAGGGCGCGGGCCGACATCGGATCGAACCCCTCGCCGGTGCCGACCAGGACCGTGGCGATGCCGCCCTGCCCGTCAGGTACGACCAGTATCTGGCCCGGCCTGCCAGTGAAGCCGCTGGTCCCCGCCCAGCCCCGGATCGCCGCGTCGATGGGACCGTCCGGACTGACGAATCGCACCGGGATCGCCCCCTCGGTCTGGGCGGTCAGCAGGTCGGGATGCAGGACGGACATGGTCGGCGGCCTTTCCGGCCCACGGGGGCCGATCTTAACCAAGGATTGACGTGAAGGGCCGAGTCTGGGCTCGAAACCTTCCGGAACGCCTTCCATGTCGCGCACGACTGCCCGTATCGCAACCGTCACCCTGCTGCTGGCCGGACTGGCCGCGCCTGCCTTGGCCGACCCCGTGGTCGCATCGCCCGGTGCCGCCCAGGCTGCGGCCCCATCGGCGCGTCAGCCCGCCCCGGTCGAGGTCCGCGCCGCCTATGAGCGCACCGACCCGTTGAGCCGCCAGATCTTCTGGTCCGACCAGGCCGAGATCGACCCGATGGACCCCGTCGCCGGGGTCAAGGCGGCCCAGGCCCTGCGCGAACTGGGCCGGTTCGATCAGGCCGCCGAGATGGCCGGCCGGGTGCTGGTGGTCCAGCCGGCCAATGTCGAGGCCATGCTGGAGGCCGGACGCGCCCATATCGCCCGCGGACAGGCCTTTTACGGCATTGCGTCGCTGGAAGGCGCACGCAACGCCCGGCCCTCAGACTGGCGGGCCTGGTCCCTGCTGGGCGCGGCCTATGAGCAGGTCCGGCGCCCGGACGATGCCCGCGCGGCCTGGGCCCAGGCACTTTTGCTATCGCCCGACAATCCTGACGTCCTGTCCAATATGGCTATCTCGGCCATGACGCGCGGCGACACCGCCGGGGCCGAACCCTTGCTGCGCCGGGCCGCAGCCCAGCCGGGGGCCTCGCTGAAGGTGAGGCTGAACCTGGCCATGGTGCTGGGCCTGACCGGCAAGATGGCCGAGGCCGAACAGATGCTGCGCCGCGACCTGCCGCCCGATGCCGCCGACCGCAATCTGTTGTGGCTGCGCGAACGCGACGGTGGGACCGGAGCGGGTGCCGGGGTCGATCAGGCCCGCACCTGGGGGTCGCTCCAGGGCGGCTGATCGGTGTTGGGGTGAAAAGTGCTGGTGAGCAAAGGGGTGAGCCGCAGCCGTCGAGGCTGGCGCGAACCCGCTCACTTCTTGCTCACCAGCACTCTTCACCTCGCCCCCTCCGCTTCACGCGACCGGCTCAAACGCCTATATCCATCGCATGATCGACGAGCTGTACAGCGCACGCATTCTCAAGCTGGCGGCCAATCTGCCGCACAGCGGACGGCTGGCTGCGGCCCAATCTGGCGAAAGATGGGGCACGGGCGAACGGGTCGCCAAACTTTGCGGCTCCAAGGCGATCGTCGATGTGACGCTGGATGACACCGGACGGGTCGAGACCTTTGCCCAGGACGTCAAGGCCTGCGCCCTCGGTCAGGCCGCAGCAGGGGTTCTGGGCGAGGCCGTGATCGGTGCCTCGTTCGACGAACTGGTTTCAGCCCGCGACGCCATGTCCGAGATGCTGAAGGAAGGCGGAGAAGGCCCAGCAGGCCGGTTCGAAGGCCTGCGCGCCCTGAAACAGGTCGCCGACTATCCGGCGCGCCACGCCTCGACCCTGGTCGCGGTCGAGGCGACACTGGACGCGGTGCGGCAGGCCCGGAGTCGCGTATTGGCCCGCAAGAGCCCGGACACCCGAACTAGCCACGCCGGCGCTGCATAGCGCCCGTTGCTCCTTCGCCTCTGGCGGGGGATAAGCGCGGCGACATGGCATCCGGCGGAACCCTCTATGAACGCGGCGTGCGGCTGGCCCATCGGGGCTACAAGCTGACGCTGTCACCCCTGATCGGGCAATCGTGCCGGTTCCGGCCGACCTGTTCCGACTATGGGCGGGACGCGCTGATCCAGCATGGACCGCTCAAGGGGGGATGGCTGACGGCCAAACGCCTGTGCAAATGCCAACCCTTTGGCGAAGGCTGGAAATACGATCCGGTTCCGCCCGTAAAGACGAAGACATGATCGAGCTCAAATTCCCCGACGGCGCCGCGCGCCAGTATCCCGACGAGGCCACGGGCCGTGACGTCGCCGCCTCCATCTCGCCGTCGCTGGCCAAGCGCGCGGCCCTGGTCGCCCTGAATGGCGAGCAGCGCGATCTGGACCGGCCGCTGGGTGGCTCCGGTGATTTCAAACTGATCATGCGCGACGACCCCGACGCGCTGGAGACCATCCGCCACGACGCCGCCCATGTGCTGGCCCAGGCGGTGCAGGAGCTGTTCCTTGGGACCCAGGTGACCATCGGCCCGCCGATCGAGGACGGCTTCTATTACGACTTCGCCCGCGAGGAACCGTTCTCGACCGACGACTTCGCCGCCATCGAGAAGAAGATGGCCGAGATCGTCGATCGCGACGAGAAGCTGGTCCGCGAGGTGTGGGAGCGGGCCGACGCCATCAAACTGTTCGAGGACAAGGGCGAGAGCTTCAAGGCCGAGCTGATCCGCGATCTGCCGGGCACGGAGACGATCACCACCTATCGCACGGGCAGCTGGATCGACCTGTGCCGGGGACCGCATTTCCCCTCGACGAAATTCGTCGGCAAGGCCTTCAAACTGACCAAGCTGGCCGGGGCCTATTGGCGCGGCGACCACCGCAATCCGCAGCTGCAGCGCATCTATGCCACAGCCTGGGCCTCGAAGGAGGATCTGGACGCCTATCTGCTGCGCGTCGAGGAGGCCGAGAAGCGCGACCACCGCAAGATCGGCAAGGCCATGGGCCTGTTCCACATGCAGGAAGAGGGCCGCGGCATGGTCTTCTGGCATCCCAAGGGCTGGGTGCTTTGGCGGGTGCTGGAGGCCTATATGCGCCGCCGGCTCGACGCCGCCGGCTATGTCGAGGTCAAGACACCCCAGGTGCTGGACCGGACCTTCTGGGAGAAGTCGGGCCATTGGGAGAAATACCGGCCCAATATGTTCGTCTGCGAGACGGTCGAGGGCGAGACCCTGTCGCTCAAGCCGATGAACTGCCCGGGCCATGTGCAGATTTTTGATCAGGGCCAGCGGTCGTACCGCGAACTGCCGCTGCGCATGGCCGAGTTCGGGGCCTGCCACCGCTATGAGCCGTCGGGGGCCCTGCACGGGCTGATGCGGGTGCGCGGCTTCACCCAGGACGACGCCCACATCTTCTGCCGCGAGGACCAGATCGTCGACGAGACGGAACGGTTCATCCGGCTGACCCAGATGATCCACGCCGACCTGGGCATGGAGACGCACGAGATCGCCCTGGCCACCCGGCCCGAGGTGCGCGCCGGTTCGGACGAATTCTGGGACAAGGCCGAGGCCATGCTGGGCGAGGCGGCGCGGCTGGCCGGGGTCGATCCGGTCATCGCCGAGGGCGACGGGGCCTTCTATGCGCCCAAGCTGGACTTCATCGTCAAGGACGCCATTGGCCGGACCTGGACCTGCGGCACCCTGCAGCTCGACTATGTGCTGCCCGAAAGGCTCGATGCGACGTATATCGGCGAGGACGGACAGAAGCACCGGCCGGTCATGCTGCACCGGGCCATTCTCGGCTCGTTCGAGCGGTTCATCGGCATCATGATCGAGAACTATGCCGGGGCCTTCCCCCTGTGGCTGGCCCCGACCCAGGTGGTGGTGGCGACCATCGTCTCGGAGGCCGATGACTATGCCCGAGACGTGGTTGAACGCTTGAAGGCTGCGGGCCTGCGCGCCGAACTGGACCTGCGCAATGAGAAGGTCGGCTACAAGGTCCGCGAACACTCGGTCGGCAAGGTCCCGGTCATCGCCGTGGTCGGCAAGAACGAGGCCGAACAGGACACGGTCGCCATCCGCCGTCTGGGATCACAGGCGCAGGAGGTGGTGTCGCTGGACGAGGCGATCCGCATACTGACGGAAGAGGCAACACCGCCGGACCTGCGCCCCGCTGTGGGGTGAAAAGTTTTGGTGAGCGAGAGGTGAGCAAGGGGCGAAGACATCGCTCACCCCTTGCTCACTGATCACTCCTCACGCTCTTCGGTTCCCGCTCGCTCTCTGAACTACAGCAGCCGTTTGCGCATGGCCTGGGAAAGCATGTCGATCAGGGTCACGGCGATGACGATGATGATGACGATGGCAGAGACCTCGCGGAACTCGAAGCCGTTCATGCGCTCGAACAGGACCTGGCCGATACCGCCGGCGCCGATCAGGCCCAGCACGGTCGCGGAACGGCTGTTGGACTCGAACCTGTAGAGGGCGAAGGAGGTCCATAGAGGGGCCACCTGGGGGATGACGCCCCAGACGATCTCATGCAGCGGCGAGGCCCCGGTGGCGCGGACGCCTTCGACCGGGCCCTTGTCGATGGATTCGACGGCCTCGGAGAATAATTTGGCCAGAACGCCGGCGGTGTTCAGGGTGATGGCCAGAACGCCGGCCAGGGGGCCGAGGCCGACGGCGACCACGAACAACAGGCCCATGACCAGATCGGGGATCGAGCGCAGCAGATTCATCAGCCAGCGAACCGGGGTCACGACCCAGACGGGGGCGATGTTGCGGGCTGCGGCCAGGCCGAGCGGGACACCGAGGAAAACCGCCAGGAAAGTGCCCCAGAGAGCGATCTGGATGGTCTCCCACATCTTGGCGACGAACAGCCGCCAATTGGCGAAATCCGGGCGCAGAAGGTCGCGGGCGAAGATCTCGATGCGGTCCGAATTGGTCACCACGGCCGAGATATTCTTCAGATCGACGGCGTCGATACTGATCAACAGCACCACGGCCACACCGCCCCAGATCAGGATATCGAGCGCCCAGGCCCCCAGCGACTTGGTGGGCGGGCCGGGGACAGTCGAGGCGGGGTCGGCAGTACCGGTCAAGGCTGGACCTCACGCAGGCTGCGCAGGCGCTGGAGTTCGCCTTCGGCGGCCGTGATCGCGGCGGCATCATTGCGGGCGCGGGCAGCCATCAACTGCTGATCCGCCACCATTTCGCGAACCGGGTTGAGATAGGAGTCATCGGCGGCGCGGAACTGGGAATAGTTCAGGCCCGCCAGCACACGGCGCTGACGCTCGGCCTCGGCACCCTCGCCCTGGCCGTAGGTCAGGAAGAAGCTGCGGATCTTTTCCTTCATGGCCGGGTCGAGGTCCTCGCGGATCACGATCCCGCTTTCGGGGATCGGGGGCGACTGCCAGATTTCCCGAATCTGTGCCGCAGCCTGGGGATTCTGGCGGGTCAGAAAAACAGTATTGACGGTATTGGACGCCGCGACATCGACCAGACCGGTGGCGACCGCGAGGGCGTTGGCCTGATGATTGGCCGAACGCACGGTCTTGAAGCACCGGGACGGATCGATCCCCCGCGGATTGAACAGGAAGGTCAGCGGGGCCAGGGTGCCCGAGGTCGACTGGGCGTCGCCGATACCGAAATCGAACCGCTTGCCGCAGGCCAGAACCTGTTCAAGCGTAATGCCTGAGTCGACGCGGACGATCAGGGTCGAGCGGTAGCTGTCGAGACCTTCAAGGTCGACGGTGCGGGCGATGACTTCGCCCTCGGCACGATCAATGGCTTCCAGGGCGGGCTTGGCGGAGAACCAGGCCACCTGGGTCTGGTCGGCCCGCATGGCCTCCACCAGCACCGTATAGTTTGACCCGAAATGGGCCTTGACCGGAATGCCGACCGCCTTGGACATATCCTCCAGCAGCGGCTCCCAGAGCGGGCCGGACGCATTCTGGCCCTCGGCCGACAGGATGGAGAAGGTGATCTCGGTCGGCGTACCGGTCTTGGTGTCGCCCCCGCCGCCGCACGAGGCGACGCCGAGAACAAGCGCGGTGGCCAGGGCCAGCCGGCGCGTAAACAGGGGCAGGGTCATGCCTTGGCTTCCCAGAAGGCGTCCTCGAACTCGGGACCGTAGATGTCGATCAACTGTTTCGTATCCAGTCCTGTCGCGGGGCCGTCATAGACCACCTGTCCGGCCTTGAGGGCGATGACGCGGTCGCAATAGCGGATGGCGTAATCGACCTGATGCAGGGTGACGATGACGCCAAGGCCATCGCGCTTGTTCAGTTCGACCAACAGTTCCATGACCTTGCGGGCCGAGACCGGATCCAGCGAGGCGACGGGTTCGTCGGCGACAATGGCCCTGGCCCCCTGGACCAGGGCACGGGCGATGGCACCGCGCTGCTGCTGACCGCCGGACAGGGTATTGGCGCGCTGGGCGGCATAGTCGGAGACGCCGACCCGATGCAGGGCCGCCATGGCGCGATGCTTGTCCGCCTTCGGCCATGCGCCGAGCATGCCCTTCCAGCCGGGAATCCGGCCGAGGGCACCGAGCATGACGTTGGAGAACAGCGACAGCCGGCCGACCAGATTGAACTGCTGGAAGATCATGCCCAGCTTCTGGCGCGCCGCCCGGGTGGCGCCGGTGGTGCGGCCGTTCTTCTGCACGCACTCGCCGAAAACGCTGATCGTGCCCTTGCCGGAATCAATGGTCTGAAGCCCGGTGATCGAGCGCAGCAGGGTCGATTTGCCCGATCCCGATGGACCGATGAGGGCGACCATTTCTCCGGCCGCGACCTCGACGGACACGCCGTTCAGGGCCTTTCGGGTGCCGAAAGTCTTGGACACGTCCCTGGCCGATACCACACTGGCCGGCAATACACTGGCTGGTGCGACATGGGGCGCGGCGGCGGCGGCAGCTGAGGTCATGGACTCGCTGGAAGCGGTTGCAGGGGCACGCCGCATCGCCCGACCGGGCCTGCGAGGCAAGTCTTAATGGCACGTCCGCGAGGATTTCGTCCAGCAGTGCCTTGCGTCCCGAGGCCTCAGCCTGTGCGGGCGGCCTGTTCGACGCGAACGATGTCCTCGGGCAGGGTCAGGGCCAGACGGGCGCGGGCCAGCGCCTCCTTCGACTGGCGGCCAGCGGCGGTGGCCAGGGGCCCCTCGTCGCGCCTGAGCTTGTGCAGCATTTTCTGCAGCCGAACGGCCACGACCACGTCAGCGGCCCCGAAACGCGCCGGCGGTCCGAAAACGTCGGCGACCATCTCCTCGTCGTCGATGGGCGCTGCCCACAGCCGGGAATAGCGTACCGCCCCGGGACCGCCGTCCGGCGCCAGAGTCGCCCATTCGTCCAGCGCCCGCACGGCCGCACCCATCACCTGGATCGCCGTGCCCGGATCATTGACGCCGGGCGAGAGGGCCTTGGCCGCGATCTCGCCCAGCACGATCAGGCCGAAGCGAGGGTCCTGATCGAATGAGCGCTGACCGCCGATGGCGAAGGCGGAGCGGAACTCTTCGCAAACAGCCTTTGAACAGTCATGCGCGCTGAGGTTTGCCAGCGGATCGCCCCGGCGGACATAGTCGCCGGGCTGGGCCATCACCTCGACCTGACAGTCGTGTTCCTCGGCGATCTCCTGCAACCGTGCCGGATCGACATTCTGCACATACCCGCTCTCGTCAGCGACAACGGTAAAAGCGGATCGGATATGGCCGGAATGACCCCCGAGATACGGGGCCTTGCGCCGTTCACGGAGCGCGGCGCGGGCATGTTCCTCGACCAGGTCGATCATATGGCCGACCCGCGCCAGGCTGGACAGGTGGTTGATCCAGGCCAACAGTCGAAACGCCACCAGACCGACGACGACGAGGCTGAACAGGAACAGGATCGCCCGTCCCTCCTGGCCGTAATAATTGGCATTGGCGGCGGTGACTGCGACGATGGCGTAGAGAAAGGCTCCGACGAAGGTGGCCAGGGCCTTCTGGACCTGGCTGTCGCTGGTGATCAGGGCCGCCACGCGCGGCGTCGTCGCCTGTGACACCGCCGTATAGGCCGTGACCATCACCCCGGCCGAGAAGGTCGCGACGCCCAACAGACTGGACGCCAATATGGTCAGGATCGAGCCGACGGAGTCCCCGCCCAGCCGCTCGGCCACCGCCTTCGGCACAAACGGGGCCCCGATGACCGCCAGCAGGGCGGCGGCAATGGCCGCCGCCGCATACAGGGTCGCTCGCACCCAGAGTTCGCTCCGCACCGAACGCCACCAGAACAACCAGCGATTCATCTGTCAGTCCCACCCCTTGCCCCCTGCAAGCCATGGCATAACGACGCCGGGCGCAGGGGGTTCATCGTATCGACCCGAGGTCGCGTCCCGAACCCGGATGGTCGGTTGCAAACCCGGGCCCGGCCACAAAATTACCGCTTTACATGACAGGCCATGGACCCTACATCGCGGCTTCCGGCGGACCCCGTGGTCTGACACTATGCGCTGCTAACGCCGGCTGGGTTTAACAATTACAGGGGTTTACGTGAATTGCGCACGTATCCATTTCCCCTGGACCTGGTCCGTGAGCGGTCCCCTGAGCGTCCCGTCGCCCTCGTGCGGCCGCGCTCAGTTTCCGTAGCGGCGCGCTGGTTCCAGGATAATCTGAACGCCGACGTCTTCTATGCTGTGAAGGCCAATCCCTCGCGCTGGGTCATCGAGACCCTGGTCGAGGCGGGAGTCACCGGCTTTGACGTCGCCTCGATGAGCGAGATCGAACTGGTCCGTTCGGTCAGCGCCGACGCGCGTCTGGCCTTCATGCACCCGGTCAAGAGCCGGGGCGCGATCACCCGTGCCTATTTCGAGCACGGCGTCCGCACCTTCGCGCTGGACAGCCATGACGAGCTGCAAAAGATTCTGGACGCCACCGGCGGCGCCAGGGACCTGAACCTGCTGGTCCGTATGACTGTGTCGGCGGATGGCGCGGCCTATTCGCTGTCGGGCAAATTCGGTGTTTCGATCGATCTGGCTCCCTCCCTGCTTCTGGCCACCCGTCAGGCGGTGATCGACGGGCTGATGGGTGTCTGTTTCCACGTCGGCTCGCAGTGCATGCGTCCGTCCGCCTATGAGGCCGCCATGGCCCAGGTCGGCCGGGCCATCAGCCGCGCGGGCGTGTTCGTGGACATCGTCGATGTCGGCGGCGGCTTCCCTTCGGTCTATCCGGGCATGGTGCCGCCGGACATGAGCGAATATGCCGACGCCATCCATCGCGGCTTCAACGAGATGCCGGTGTCGGAAACGACCGAGCTGTGGTGCGAACCCGGCCGGGCGCTGGTGGCCGAGTCGTCGTCGGTGCTGTGCCGCGTCGATCTGCGCAAGGGCGATGCCCTGTATCTGAACGACGGCAGCTATGGCTCGCTGTTCGACGCGACCCATTCGCGCTGGCCCTTCCCGACCAAACTGGTTCGGCCAGATTCCATTCATGGGGGCGAAAGCTCGGGCGATCTCAAGCCGTTCCGCTTCTACGGCCCGACCTGCGATTCCATCGACCATATGCCGGGACCGTTCTGGCTGCCGGCCGATGTGCAGGAAGGCGACTTCATCGAGATCGGCATGCTGGGGGCCTATGGCGTGGCCATGTCGACCGGCTTCAACGGCTATGGCGAGCATGATCTCGCCGGCGTCGAGGATGCGCCGATGGCGTCTCTGTACGGCCTGGCCCCGCGCTCCATCCCGACGGTTCGCACCACGGCGGAAGAGACCGCGCGCAAGGTGGTGCGGTTGTCGCGTCCGAAGGGTAAGGCCGGGCAGCGCAAGAAGTCGCGGCGGTGATCGCTTTCCTCTCCTATGGGGAGAGGGTTTGAGGCTCGCAGAGCGCAGCGATGCGCGAAGCCGAAAGGGTGAGGGGTTGGGGCGCCAAGGCGTCGAACACCGGAACCCCTCATCTTCCCACCCGCTAACGCGGGCGGGTCCCTCCTTCTCCTAATGGGAGAAGGGTCAGGTTGGTCGCTCCGTCCCAGCTTGTCCCTCATCAACGACGGGCGCTCAAATCAAAGGGAAACCCTTGCAATGAACGCTCCCGTTCAGACCAACCAGAAGGCCCAGCTGCTCCAGAACACCGTCGAGCACGTGGACATCACGTCCTTCGACGCGCGTCCGATCATCGACGCCATGCGCAAGATGTCGTTCTCGAGCCGCGACACGGCCCGGGCCGCCGACATCTTTAACATGGCCATCGAGGACAAGGACTGTTCGCCGTGGCTGATCCTGGCCGGTTCGACCTCGGCCGGCGGCTGTATGCATGTGTACCGCGACATGGTGAAATTCGGCATGATCGACGCCGTGGTCGCCACCGGTGCCTCGATCGTCGATATGGATTTCTTCGAGGCCCTGGGCTTCAAACACTACCAGGCGGACGGCGTGGTGGACGACAATGTACTGCGCGAAAACTACATCGACCGGATCTACGACACCTATATCGACGAGGAAGAGCTTCAGGCCTGCGACCACACCATCCTGGAAATCTGCAACGCCCTGGAGCCGCGCGGTTATTCCTCGCGCGAATTCATCTGGGAGATGGGCAAATGGCTGAGCGAGGGGAATGCCAAAAAGCCCGGTTCGCTGATCCAGACCGCCTATGAAGAGGGCGTGCCGATCTTCTGCCCGGCCTTTGTGGACAGCTCGGCCGGCTTCGGTCTGGTCAAACACCAGAAGGAGCGGATCGCCGAGGGCAAAGCCTATCTGATGATCGACGCGGTGGCCGATTTCCGCGAACTGACCGACATCAAGATCGCGGCGGGCGTCACTGGCCTGTTCATGGTCGGCGGGGGGGTGCCCAAGAATTTCGCCCAGGACACCGTCGTCTGCGCCGAGATTCTCGGCATCGAGGCCGAGATGCACCGCTATGCGGTTCAGATCACCGTCGCCGACGTCCGCGACGGGGCCTGTTCGTCCTCGACGCTCAAGGAGGCGGCGTCGTGGGGCAAGGTCCAGACGACGCATGAACAGATGGTGTTCGCCGAGGCCACCACGGTGGTACCGCTGATCGGCTCTGACGCCTGGCATCGCGGTGCCTGGAAGAACCGCGACAAGCGCCGCTGGAACAAGCTGTTCGGGAAGTAACGACCGCCTGCTGCCGTCATCCCCGGGCTTGACCCGAGGGTGACGGCGAACACGGGGAACCCCCGCCCTCACTATCCGCTTCTTCTGTTGAAGGAGTCTCACCATGACTGAACAGCACCAGACGCCCGACGCTCGCGAAGCCGAAGACATGGGCGAGAAACCCGATCAGGGCCGGACGCCCGACGCCCTGACCGAAGCCCTGTCGGGCAGTGGCATGGGATCGGACACGCGAGCGGGATCGCTCGAGGGCGGGGCCGCGACCGGTTCCAACATCGACCCCGATCAGGCGGTCATCGACGCGACCCTGGCCAGGAAGGGCCGGCAGGACGACCCCGACGCATAAACCGGCTGAAGGCTGCGCCACGCGCGCCCTGACCAGGGCGCGAACCTGCCTTGCTGCCGCCGCAGGCTTGCGCCACGGTACGACCACCCAACGACAGTCTTTCAGGAACGATACCGGATGAAGCGCACGCTCGTGGTCGCCGCAGGGATGGTGGCCCTGGCCATGGCCGGGTGCAGTCAGGCTCCTGCGGATGAAGCCCCCGCGGTCGAGGCCGCCGCCCCGGCGGACGCGGCAGTACCGGCCGTCACTGCCGCGGCTCAAGTCGCCGCTGTTGCCGTCCCGGCGGCACCCGGTGCCCCCGCCTTCGCCGTCGTCTATCCGGGCGGGGCGGTCGGTGGCCCCGCCACGGTCGCGCGTGGACCGGATGGCCCGGGCGGTATGCTCAGCTTCACCACCGAGGCAACCCCTGATGCCGTGATCGCCTTCTATCGCCAGCGCGCCGAGGCGGCCGGCCTGGCCTCGGTCATGGCCATGAACACCGGCGAGGCCCGTGCCTATGGGGCCGCCGCGGAAGACCGCAGCGGCAAACTGTTGCGCGTCGTCGCCACCCCGGTCGAGGACGGCCCGACCAATGTGCAGCTGGACTGGACCGCCGGCCGGTGAAACCCGCCGTCGCCCTGGCCACAGTCCTGCTGATGGGCGGGTGCGCCACGGCCACGGCCCCCGTCGAAGCCTCCGCGCCGGCCAGCGGCTATCTGGATGCCGTCGCCGTGCAGGCGGTCGGGGCGGGGGTGTCGCCTGCGCCCGTCGATCCGCAGACCGAGCAGGCCGTGTTCGACTCGGTCCAGCCCGGCACGGATCGCTGGTGGTTGGCCATCGCCGATGCCGAGCTGCGTCCGCCCGAGGCCGCCCAGCATTTTGACTGTGCGTTGGGCACGCGGCTGGCGGGCCAGCCGCGCCCGGCCCTGACCCGGCTGATGAACCGGCTGTGGATCGACTCAGCCAATGTCACCAATGCCCTGGCCGAGCGTGCACCGCGAACGCGGCCGATGGTCCAGCGCCCTGAGCTGCAACCCTGCGTGCGGATGGATGACGCATCGCGCAACAGCCCCTCCTGGCCCGCTGGCGGTGCTGTGGTCGGGGCGGCCTATGGCGAGATGTTCGCGGCCCTGGTGCCTGATCGGGCAGAGGCCGCGCGACAGCGGGGCAGGAGCATCGGTCTCAGCCGCGCCCTGTGCCGTGTGAACTGGCAGGCTGACGTTATCGACGGCCAGCGGATCGGCCAGGCCGTCTATGAACGCGCCGCCGACACGCCCGAATTCGCCGTCGAGCTTGAGGCCGCGCGGGCCGAAATCACCGAAGCCCGGGCCGAGGGTTTGACCAACCCGGGATGCGCGGCGGAGCGGTGGGCGCTGCGCCAAACCAGCGATCAGGCCGGGCGTGGGCTGACCAGCGAGCCGTAGAGGTCCGTTCGCCGGTCGCGGAAGAAGCCCCAAGCGGCGCGGTGGCGGTCGATGAAGTCGAGGTCGAAGGTGTGGACCAGCGCCCCCTCCTCGTCCCGTCCGAAACGCTCAACCAGATCGCCGCGATGGTCGGCGATGAAGGATGAGCCGTAGAAGGCCTGCCCCGCCGCAGTCACCTGCTCATGGCCGATGCGGTTGGCACCGACCACCGGCACCAGATTCGAGACCGCATGGCCCTGCATGGCGCGGCGCCATGGTTCGGCGGTGTCCAGATCCTTGTCGTGCGGCTCCGAGCCGATGGCGGTCGGATACATCAGCACCTCGGCCCCCTGCAGCATCATGGCGCGGGCGGTCTCGGGGTACCACTGGTCCCAGCAGATACCGACGCCGATCCGGCCGTGGCGGGTGTTCCAGACCTTGAAACCGGTATCCCCGGGCCGAAAATAGTATTTCTCCTGATAGCCGGGGCCGTCAGGAATGTGGCTCTTGCGATAGACGCCCAGGGCCGATCCATCGGCGTCCAGCATGACCATGGAGTTGAAATAGTGCGGCCCCTCGCGCTCGAAGATCGAGACGGGGATGGCCACACCCAGTTCGGCGGCAACGGGTTGCAGGGCGGTGACGCAGGGGTGCTCGCGCCACGGATGGGCCCCGGCAAACCATTTCTCATCCTGCGAGACGCAAAAATACGGGCCCTGGAACAGTTCCGAAGGCAGGATGACCTGCGCGCCACGACTCGCAGCCTCGCGGATAAGGGCGATGGTCTTGTCGATATTGGCCTGCAGGTCCTCGCCATAGGCGGTCTGGAGGGCGGCGACGGTGAGTGTGCGGGTCATGGGGCGGCCTGGTGAAGAGTGCTAGTGAGCAAGAGGTGAGCGGCTAGCGGCGCTCGTCGAGAGATCGCAACAGTCCGGTGGCCATGCGACCGAGTTCAAGCAGGTCTTCCAGAATGGTCTGATAGACAGGCTCATCGATATATTGAAGCCGGCGGCCACGATAAGGAGCGTATAGAGTTCCGCCAACGATCCTCGTGCGATCCCGATGAAATGCATGAACTCGCCCGGAGTGCGCCTTCCAGCCCCTTCTGCAATGTTCGCCGGAACAGAGACGGCTGCGCGCCGAACCTGGCTGACCAGGCCGTACTGTTCGTGCTTCGGCCAGGCCGAGGTGATCCGGTAGAGCGTCTCCGTCACGTCCAGCGATATCTGCCAGACCTTCAGGTCGCGATGGCTTCGGGGCGCTTCATTGCTCACCCCTCGCTCACTAGCACTTTTCACCCGGTCCTACTCCGGCTCCTGCTGCGAAATGCAGTGAAACGAGCCGCCTCCCGACAGGATGGCGATCGACGGCAGAGCGATGATCTCGCGATCCGGAAAGACGGTCTTCAGACCCTGACAGGCCAGGTCGGCGGCGCGGGCATTGCCATAGGTGGGGACGATCACGGCGCCGTTAGCGATGAAGAAATTCATGTGGCTGGCCGGGACCGGCCTTTCATCCTCGTCGCCGATGAAGCCGGGGGACGGCAGGCGCAGCAGCCTGAGCGGTGCGCCGGTGGCGTCGGTCATCTCCGACAGGGCGCGGGCCACGGCGTCATAGACCTCGTCGTTCGGATCGCCCCGGCCCCAGGCGATCGGACAGGCGACGACGCCCGGCGCGACGAAACGAGCGAGGTTGTCGACATGGCCGTCGGTATGGTCGTTGAGCAGGCCGTCGCCCAGCCACAGCAGTTTGCGCGCGCCCAGCGACTCCGCCAGCGCCGCCTCGGCCACGGCCTCGGTCCAGCCGGGGTTGCGGTTGCGGTTCAGCAGACACTGGCGGGTGGTCAGGATCGTGCCCTGGCCGTCATGGTCCAGCGACCCGCCCTCGAGGACATAGTCATGGCGGGTCAGCTTGGCACCAGAGGCCGCGCCGATCTGATCCGCGACCGTGTCGTCATGCTCCATCTCGTATTTGCCGCCCCAGCCGTTGAGGCGGAAGGCCGCAGCGGTCGTGGAGCCGGCACCGAAGATCGGGCCGGTGTCCCTCAACCAGATGTCACCGAACCGGCCGTCGATGACCGCGACATTGTTGACCCCGGCAAAACGAGCGAGGGCGTCGCCCAGAGCCTCGGGCGCGCCGACCATCAGTTTGACAGTTTCCCGGCCGGGACCTGCCAGGGCGCGAACCAGGGCCTCGACCTCGGCCCGGGCCGGTTTGAGCTTGTCCTCCCACAGCTCGGCATGGCTGGGCCAGCCGACCCACATGGCGCGATGCGGCGACCATTCGGCGGGGATCAGGCGATCAGTCGACATGAACAACAGGCTTCCGGACCAGGCGAGGATGGCTGCGGCAAATAGGCATGACTGCATCCCGGTTCAACGCCACAGTCCCGGGCGCGGCGGAGCGGCGGCGGGTGCGGAACATAAAAAAAGGGGCGGACCGTGACCGGTCCGCCCCCTCTCAGTCTGGAACCTGAGGGCCTAGAAGGAGGCGTTCAGGGTAATCATGGCCGTGCGCGGGGCGCCCAGCTGGAACGAGGCAGCGCCGGTCGTTCTGGTCGAGATATCAGCCAGATACTCTTCGTCGAACAGGTTGGTGACGTTGAGCTGCAGCCACATGTCCGGTCCGCCCACCGGGCTCAGGGAGTAGCGGACGTCGAGATCCCAGATGGTGAAGTCCGGGGCCACTTCGTCGTTGACGTCGTTCGAGAAGCGTTCGCCGACATATTTGCCCTGAAGGCCGAAGTTGAAGCTGCCGATCGAATAATCGGTGCGGACGGCATATTGCCATTCCGGAGTTTCAACCAGTTGGTTACCGGCAGTCGGCACGAACACCGGCACGCCCAACAGGAGACCGTTCGGCAGGTCGTCCTGCACTTCCGAGTCGGTGTAGGTGACCGAACCATAGATCGAGAAATTCTCGAACGGTGAGAAGCCCAGCTGGCCGTCGAAGCCCTGCAGGGTCACGTCACCCACGTTGCGGGTCAGGAAGAGGCCTTCTGCTTCGTCGAATGTGCGGACGATGCGGTTGGCGAAATCCGTGCGCCACAGGGCGGCGGAAACGATCAGGCCGGTCGACTGGTAACGGTAGCCAAGGTCAAAGGAGTCGGTGGTTTCCGGCTCGGGATTGACGTCAACCACGTCATAGAGGTCGTCGGTGCGTGGGGCCGAGAAGCCCTGGGCAAAGCTGGCGTAGATGGAGTGGTTGTCGGCCGGGCGGAAGGTTACGCCAACGTTCGGCAGAACGGCGTCATATTTCTTTTCGAACGAACGCGGCGCGCCGTAGCGGTTGCCAGCGTTGGAGTTCAGCGCAGACGCCGGGAAGGTGACCAGGCTGGTGCCCGGGACCGGGGTGCCGACCTGGGTCGTACAATAGGCGTTGAAGGTGTCGCGCTGGAAGCAGAAATTGTTCAGCTCACGATTGAAGAAAGGAGCGCGCAGGCCGAGGGAAACGCTCAGGGCGTCATCCATAAAGTTGCCGCGGTATTCGACGGCCAGCTGATTAAGCTCGGCATAGGACAGGCGATCACGGCGACGAAGGATGGTGCCGTCCGGCAGATCGACCGTGCGGCCCTCACGACCCGCGAACGGGTTTTCCGGGCGACCGTCGGCGCTGAGGAAGCCGGCCTGGCCGGTCTGGCGGTGACGACCGTAGTCATAGGTGTAGGCGATGCGGAACAGCTGGTCGTCGGACGGGCGCCAGATCAGCGAGCTGGTCACGCCATAGCGGTGGGTGTTGGTGGTGTTGGGGCGGTAGAGGGTGACGGTGTCCAGGATGTCGCCGTCGCCGTTAAGATCCAGGCCGGCTGCACCCGAGTTGCCCCTGAGCTGGGTATCGGTCTCACGAAAGTTGCTGGTACCGCCGCCGTTGGCGAGGACGTACTGGAACGAAGGATCAACCGTCAGGGTCAGGCTGTCTGACAGGGTGAAGCGTGACGAACCGCGCAGGTTGCCGGTGTTGGACGGGTTGATGCCCGTGTAGGACGAGTCGAGGCTGTTGACTGTGTCGAAGGCCGTGCCAGCGTTGAACTGCGCCAGGTTCACCCGGCGGGTGAAGCTGTTGCGGTTGCGGTTGTAATTTCCGATCAGCGAGACGAAGTCGCCATTGTCGCCGAGGCCCTGATAGACGCGGCCGTTGTACTGGGTCTTGCCGATACCACCCGGATCCTTGAAGTGGTCGTATTGAGTCGCCGAATACGAAAACCAGGCTTCCGTGCCCCACGGGCCGACGGCACCGGTGTCCAGCAGCAGGAACAGGCGCTGGTAGTTCTCCTCGCCGGCTGAAGCCTGGAGGGTCATGCCAAAGTCATCCCGCGTCCGGCGCGAGACGACGTTAACCGTGCCGCCCGTGGCAGAGGCCGTCGGGCTGTCAACGTCGGTGGTGCCCAGGTTGACGGTCGCGCGCTCGATCAGTTCAGGGTCGACCTGCTGGTTCGAATAGATCGCGTAGTTGCCCGTATCATTCAGCGGGATACCGTCCTGTGTCAGCGAGACCCGGGCGGCGTCGAAGCCGCGGATGGTCAGGTCACCACCTGACGAGCCGTAGGCGTCGTTGTTGGTGAAGGTTACGCCCGGCAGCAGGTTCAGCGAGTTGAGGATCGTCTGCCCGGCCGGCTGGGTGGTGATGTACTCCTCCGTAACCGAGGCGCGCGACTTGGACACGGTCTCGGCGACGATCGTGCCGTCAATGGTAAGCGGACCGCGGCGGCCGGTGACGACTACCGTATCCAATTCGGCGGGCGTTTCGAAGGCGCTGGAGCCGGTCGACTGAGCGGAGGCTGTACCGGCGGCCAGAAGGCTGGTGAAGAGGGCGGTGGTCGCCCAGAACACGCGTTTGCGGTTCGTCATTGTCGTTGATCCCCGATGATGAAGGGCGCGTACGCCCGGCAACCGGCGTCAGCCGGCCAATCTCCCGCCCCCTCTAGGCGTACCGTTGGAAAGTGGGACGACATTCGTGTGACGGTGATATGACAGCCGGGAGGGGTGGCGTCAGAGACACAGTCGGGCCCGGCCTAAACTGTGGATGATTCCACTCCGTCCCGTCTTTTCTGCTGAGTCCACGTTTTCTTCTCGGCCCGTGAGGGGGGCTGGCGCGGGCCTGTCTATTAGCCCCATACGGCCCGCAGGCGGGCGGAGCGACCGCAGAATCGGCTGTAGCCACCGTAACGCACGGGATTCAGCCGGGCGAAATCCTGATGATAGGCCTCGGCGGGCCAGAATCGCACCGCGTCGCGCACAGGCGTCACAAAACGGGCAGGGCCTATCTGCGCCGCAGCGACGCGGCGTGAGGCCTCGGCGACAGGTTTCTGGGTCCGGCTGGCGAAGACGGCGGTCGCGTAGGGTGCGCCCTGGTCGCAGAACTGCCCATCCGGATCGGTCGGATCGATGTTGCGCCAGAACCGGTCCACCAAATGGCGATAGGAGATGCGGGTGGGGTCATAGGTGACCTGGACGGCCTCGAGATGGCCGGTGCCGCCGCGGACCACCTGATCATAGGTCGGATTGGTGACGCGGCCGCCGGCGAAGCCGGAGACGGCGGCGACCACGCCGGGCATGCGTTCAAAATTGGCTTCGACCGACCAGAAACACCCGCCCGCAAAGACGGCGACCTCGCGCTGACCACTGTCCCGGGCCTGGGGACCGGACGGAGCACTTTCGGCGGGTACCCCCGGCGAACAGGCGGCGAGGACCAGAACGACGAGGCTGGCGAGGGCGCGACGCGACATGGGGCAGGGTCTCCGGGGGCGTGACGGGGATCACCCCATGACCGACATACGACCGTCGCGCCCCGGAGGTTTCAGATCAAGCGCCCAAAGCAAAACCGCCGGCCCCCTTTCGGGAACCGGCGGCTGTGTTTGGTCTGGCCTACCGGCCTTCGGCCTGCTTGAGGCCGAGGGCTGGCGGGTCCACCGGCACTTCCGTGTTTAGCGGAAATTGATGCCGATGGTGGCGCGACGGTTGAGCGGCTCGCGCACGCCGTCGGCGGTGGCGCGGGCCAGGGCGGTTTCACCCTTGCCG